>WLWD01000538.1_pt1 | contig 153738 bp, 109 predicted proteins | sample 6712731 | NCBI WGS metagenome assembly WLWD01 (sample SAMN12718690, study PRJNA576275) | sponge metagenome | isolation source: marine sponge | host: Mycale hentscheli | place: New Zealand: South Island, Marlborough, Capsize Point | collected 2014-11-01
ATTAACAGCAGAGTGGGTGTGGTCACAAGTCACATCTATACGATCTAAATCCGCCTCTTCAGATAGAGCTAACGAGTCAGTGAATATATTCTCCTCATCTTTATTAGTGATATCAGCTGGTAAAGGGTCGGCAGTGGATATGTCAGGTACCAGGTCTTTTACTCTAGGAGATTCCTTAGTTGCATCCGACTCGTGGTCTAATTGTGAACACTCCAAAGACTGTCCATTACTGTAGCATCCCTCCTCTTCTATATCTCTACTTTGATTCTTCGCATCTGTATTCCCAAGTATGTGAGCCAGACAGCTGTCTTTCCGGCTAATCCCCCTTCCGCCCATGCTCTGTTTGACCTGCTTCATTCCGTTCACATTGTCCTGTCCTTGCGTTAACTTGGCAGAGTTGACGTCACACTTCTCCAGCATGGCCAGTGACACGCCCCCATATTTCAGCTGACGATGACTCTGAGACTGAGGCAGGACACTATAACTGACGCTAGAGGTACTAGACTGATCTTGGCACTTTGCTTCATTTCTGACTTCAGAAGGGTTTGGAATGGAGTTCTCCACACTGAGTTCTTTGCGTACTAGTGGGGCAGGTCGATAGCTAGCATTTATTCGAGGCAGAGAATTCCATGTTTTAGGTCTGGAGCCAGTGCCACCAGAGACAGGTGGCAGTTTCCACGTCTTTGCTTGAACTCTATCACTCTTTGAAACAATCTTCTTACTCTGCTTCTTGTTGAGGCCGGTGCCAAATATTCCTGCCTCTGTGTCTTGTACTTTACCATTCATCTTCTCCTTGTGTACCACTTTCTCCTCTATGTCTCTGGGTGTTGTAGCAGTTACACACTGTTGCCATGCATTCCTTGTTTTCTTAACCTGGAGATACTTCTGGTATATGTCTAACAAAGCAAAACACAAGACAAGAATGAAGTTCTTGGGAACTCTACAACAACAGATTATACCTACCTTGTATTTCTGGTGAAGCTTTTTGGACATCTTCCTGAATATTAATTAAGTAATAAGTTACAGCTTAATAGTCACTACTACAAAGAAACTGGCTACGTCAATTTACCACCACCGTAATTTGCTTGCTAACTAAATGATAGCCATGGTGCTTTTTAGCATTTAAAATGCATGGCCCCGCGAAACAATCATAGTAGCTAGCCTTACTAGAACTCACTCTGCTAGGAGTTCTCCCATGTTCTGAAATAAAACTTTTCTCCCATTTTTTCAAAGTTCTCTTTAGTTCGACCCCCACCTCTTCAGGCCCTCGGTTCTGTAGTTCAGTTGTTTCCATTGCATTGCTCAACTTGCTTCTTACAAGCCTAATTGTTTGCCGCTATCTTCCCGCCAAAGCGTATGCTACCCTTTACCTTATAATGTACTCTGTCGATTAGTGACGACCAGTCCAAGATAGAAGGCAAACTACTATCTCAGTTTGGCTATAAGATGTCTACCAGCTCTGTTGTTAAGCCTGCACATTTTAAGATTCATGTAGCTAAGGCTAAGGACTTACCTCTGTCCTGGTATGACCTGGTTCTGAGACCACAGAAGTTTGCTGAGCACTTGGAAATCCTCAGCAAAGATCCTGAGGGTAAAAACTTCTTCAACTTATTATATTTTTTGATGTTAAGCCAACGATTAGACAATGTTGTATGTAGTTACTAGTTAATTGTTGTTGTTGTTTTTAATTTAATTATTATTATTATTATTTAGCTTCTCCCAGTGCTGCTAATTTGATTGTAACTTTCTTGGACAAGGCAGATGTACTATCATCCCTCTCCTCAGCTGTGGCCAACAACACTGAGTTTAAGGCAAGTATTGCTTGTAAAAACACTTGCCAACTGAAAAATTTACGAATAGATTTTGGGTTTCTGAAATTTACAAATAGACTTTGGTTTTCCTATCTGTGCGGACGATATTTAAATTGTAGTGTTATAGTTTTGAAGATATTTTCTTCAGATTCTTGTTGTATGCAGTAAGAACAATATCAGTTAGCTTAAAGCATTCATTTGATTTCATGGCCTAACATTGTATACATAATACTTCTACCAATTTACAGAGATAGCTCAAGTAGTAAGTGAAAGCTCGAGCTATATGCTATTGGACGTCACAGTTACAGCTGTGATAGGGTGGTGAACCCTTTACCAATTAAGTGTTCTCATTTTTGTCACATGTGTATCACATGATCCATTCAGTTCTATCTCATGTCCGTTTTTCTGAGTTGTAGTTTGTATGTGTGTGCTATAATTTGTGAAGTGATATTTAGAACTTAATGCGTATTGTGACTAGCTAGCTTGACTAGTCTGCACTATAGGGTATTGGACTTCACAGTTACAGCTGTGATAGGGTGGTTAGCTAGCTTGACTAGTCTGCACTATATGGTATTGGACTTCACAGTTACAGCTGTGATAGGGTGGTTAGCTAGCTTGACTAGTCTGCACTATAGGGTATTGGACTTCACAGTTACAGCTTTGATAGGGTGGTTAGCTAGCTTGACTAGTCTGCACTATATGGTATTGGACTTCACAGTTACAGCTGTGATAGGGTGGTTAGCTAGCTTGACTAGTCTGCACTATAGGGTATTGGACTTCACAGTTACAGCTGTGATAGGGTGGTTAGCTAGCTTGACTAGTCTGCACTATATGGTATTGGACTTCACAGTTACAGCTGTGATAGGGTGGTTAGCTAGCTTGACTAGTCTGCACTATATGGTATTGGACTTCACAGTTACAAACGGTTAGTCTCTGCATTCACTACTAGTTATTCAGTGTTTTTTTGTCAAACTTCCTCATACAATATGTAGGAGTGCGTTGAAGGGGAAAAGAAGACTAAGTTGGTGCAGTGTGCTCTTCTTGTGGCCTCCTGTCTTCAGTGGAACTCTCTTGTCTTGTGGAATGAGTAAGGGAGAGGAGAGCTATTTGATTTATTACTGTTATTATTATTACTTAGTATTACTTACTATTAATATATTATTATTGTTAAAAAAAATTATTATTGTTGTTACATTATTATTATTATTATTATTATTATTATTATTATTATTTGTGAGTAAACAAAATGCGTGAGACTCTCACATATGACATCACTCATCAAAATTTTGACATAGTATATATACATGTAGTAAGAAGGAATTTCTTTTTTTTTTTTTTTTTTTTCCTTTTTTTGCTCGAGTGCCTAATCACATAAGTTTGTAAGCCATCTTGAATGGAGCCCTAAAGACTAGAAGTGCATGACTGACTGTGAGAGCCACTGAAAGACAGTTCTATTTCTTTAACATCGTTAACCGGCGAGTAAATTCGACCCCTTCAACCTCAGTGCATAGCAGAGTATAAGAAGCCTCGAAGTAAGTGGTCCTCAAAGATTAAGTGTAACCGTTCATAGTCTTACATTCTCCGATACTCAGGGTTTGACTATATTATTAAATATTAATTAATTTTCTATTTATTTGTTATAATAGCAAATTTATCTCATTCTAACAGCCAATATTGTTAATTAAAACGTAACCCGACAATATTAACAATATTTGCTGTTAGAACGAGAAAAATTTGCTATTATTATAATTATTTCAGCCAAGAATGACTGAATTATTTACTTGTTTGTGTTTTTTCTCTAGCCTGCCTCCATCTGTTCAGTTCTGCCTCATGCTAGTCCTTCGTTCACACTATCCTCTTCCTGAAGGGGGTGTATCTAGGGGTGTGGTCAACACTGAAGCGGTGGTGGCTCACGTGATGTACTGTGTGTGGGTGCTGCAGTTTGTGGTCCAGCAATGCTGCTCGTCCCACACTCCGCCCAGATCGATAGCACAGACCTGGGACGCCAACTGTACTCCGACGGAACAGATCAAAGATACAGTACGATTGTGGGTGGGGTAGGAGGGGTGTGGCAACTGTCATCTATACTGCTTGCTTTGCTGCCATTATAGTTTTAACATATCACATTAGTATTCCTTGTGTTTACTGTGCTGGGTGTGTGCGGGTCATGTGCACGTGATTCCGGCTATGACATTGGCTTTAAAGCTTGGTGGATTACAAGTGGCTATGATTATGATTATGAATGAGTTACCATTTACCATTAGTGGTTATGAGTATCGTTTGTTGGGTTCTCTGATTACACTAAGAGTAGTTGCAGTTTATAAATTTAAGAAAGTTCAGTTCGAAGTGTCAAGGAAACTCATTTTGCACGCGTAATTGAATACAGTCATTGTAGCAGGTGAGACTTACACAGTGAAGATATGTATAAATTTGACTTCCTGTCGTAGTTTTGTGAGTTATTTTCCAACAAGCATTATTGACATTACATCAGAGATGTTTGGCCATTGTTCTGCAGACTTTGGAGTTCAACTTGTAAGTGGCAATTGCCATGAGACATATATTTTAATATGTTTATTATAAAAGTTATATATACTTTTTTTGTAGTATTCAGTTTGTTCAATATTAGCTCAAAGACATTTCAACCCCAGAGGTCTTCCTCAGTTTGAACAACTTTTTGAACAAACTCAATCCTATGACAGAAACAGTATTGACCTATCTTGTTCAAAAAGTGGAAGAAGCCTATTCCAAATACACATTTATTGAAGTGATAATACCTTTAAAATTTCTGTTATATACTTTTTATAAACATGAAGCGGTGTGAGATAATTCAAACTCATGCTTTCAAAATAATAAGTTTTTTTTTTATTATTATTGTTTTTGTTGTATTTTTAAGATAAGTTTGTTTTTTTTTTTTTTTTGTTGTTGTTGTTGTTGTTGTTTTTCTGGCTCAAACTTTAAGGCTCCCACAACTTGAGCTGCACACTGCATCCTCCTGAGAGGAGCTGCAACTTTTTTCACAAACTATCGCCCCTTCAAATGAGAAAGTCCATCCTATTTTTTATGATGGGTCAGAGAAAGTATATTTGACTTTGGCTGCGATTTCGTTTGGGCTTCACTATACTTTAACGCCAATTTATATCATATTGTTTTTTACTGCTAGGTGAGAAGTAAGGTAGAAGAAGCAGTGAAGGTGATAATGGAGTATCTAGATCAAGTGGAGTCAGTTGAAGAGTCGCCATCTCACTACGCCATTCCTCGCGTCTGTGTGGACCTGCAGGTGCCTTCAGGTGGGGGGCAGGTGGTCCATTTAGAGCCCACCAAGCAACAGACCAATGATGCAAACTTTGCAACTTTTCTGAGCAAGGTATGTAGTAAAGTCTAAAATTTGAAGGTGTACATTATTCTGATGTGTCCAAGTTGAGTTAAAAAAAAAACTTGAATGACTTTTGAAAAAAAATAGTTGCTTATCTGGGACAGTGTTCTCTCTAGGATTTTCAATCCAAGTGGTGCAAAAAAAAAAACCCAACGTACATTGTTGCATGACGTTATGGGGTTGTGAGTGAGCGTAAATATGTGGCAGTGCATATGTTAGTGAAAAGGAAAAAAGAGACAACTATAAACCAAGTGGTGCATAACATCTTTATACAAGTATCCAAGTGGTGCATCATAAGTGGTGCGGCTGCACCACCACTCAAAAAAGCCCTAGAGAGAATGCTGATCTGGGGTTTGCTCCATTAGAAAGCTCTCGCTCAAGCAGTTTAAAATATATCTCCTCAATATACTTCAAAGCAGGAGGTAAATGCTATTCGAAACTCAGTACAAAGCGGAATGACTCTACGCACACCAAAATTTAGTCCCATAGAACAGCTCAATCAATTACATGGAAGGTTTTAATATGCTCCTAGCTGCACAGGATACCCATCTAGCCAGTTTCAACGCATCCTCCTAGCTGCAACAGGATACCCATCTAGCCAGTTTCAACACATCCTCCTAGCTGCAACAGGATACCCATCTAGCCAGTTTCAACACATCCTCCTAGCTGCAACAGGATACCCATTGCCACAGTTACTTTGAAGCATATTGCCTCTAGACAAGAAAAAGCTCAGGCGTTCAAGCCTCGAGGTGATGTTCACGATTTCTTGTAAACAATTTTTTTTTTAATTGTAGAAAAAAACGAATGAGTAATCATATCCAACATACAATGTGAACAGCAAGTTGTGAATGTGTGTGAGGTGACCTTTGGACTGACAACAGAATGTGCTGTGCTGGCTATACATGTTCCAAGCATGTATGAGTAGTTAAAGGACCCCATCAAGAGAATGGTACACCCACAGGCTGTCGGTGAAGCCAGGCTCTAGCGTTTCCTCGCCACAAAGCGGCAGCAACAAGTCCGAAGAGGTGCCTCATTGAGATGGAGCTGGGGGTGCCGCGGAGTACACGCACGTAATTGCGAATTTAATTTTAGGCGATAATCGGTTAACCGACCGACCATTGACGTTCTCACGCACAGCTGCTTTAGATTCACATAACATGACTCTCTAACTTTAAGTTATTACAACATTCGTTCCTCACTTACCGCGCTCCGTGGTTGTGCCAACTCAACCTGGACAGGCCATAGTCACTGGGAGTAATTTGTAATTTGAATAAGTATGTTTGTCTATTAAGTTAGTGTATCAATAGTAACAGTAGCTGTATAATAACTCTTATTTAAATAGAAAGACCCATTACTTTATTGGTCTAGTTGCCGTAGGGACATTGTTTAATCATTATGTTAATATTACAAATTTCCCCAGAAAACTCACAATTGTGAGTACCCTGGTATAGCAGGTATAGACTAGAATGTAGGTTAGTTAGCCTTAGTTGAATTTTGTGTGGTTGACCTTTGGGTATCCAGTTGAGACAGTTGAGCAAGACAATGAAGAAAGTTGTCCACACTCATTAATAGTTTATTATGTCTGTGTTCTTGTTGGGCTGGCCCCACATCTCTGCCCACTATGATGATCCTTGCAAACATCTGATATCTGGTGGGGCTGCCACACCTGTCCGGAGAGCCCATCGGCATTGCCGCACTCCGAACCCTGTCAATAGATGCGATCTCTGGCAGACACTTGTGCAGTTTTAGAGTCATCATTCTCAGTCTTCTATTCAATATTCTACTGCACATAAGAGATATGCAAGGTTTATGATTAGTAAATACTTTGAATTGTCTTCCCCATAAATAACAATTAAAATGTTCAATTGAGGATATGAAGCTATTGTTTCCAATTGAGGATATGAAGCTATTGTTTCCAATTCCATAACAGAATCATTAGCTTCTGCTCCCGGGAGTTGTCTAGAATAAAGTGACACTGGAAGTTCCCCTTCGTCCCTCACCATATTCAGAATTGCACCGATACCATCACCACTGGCATCTGTATGTAATGAGAACACATCTTCCAGCAGAGGCACATGCAGAACAGTGACATCACACAACACATTCACAGAAAGCAGGCTCCATGTCCTGGGTCCACTGTACAGTGCCTGGTGAGTGCTTTGTAGTGGCTGGAGAAAGCTTGGCCAACAATCTGGCATAACCAGGAATAAATTTTCTGTATAATGCATACTGCCCAAAAAGGATTCGAGTAGTTTCTGAGTTCTTGGTTTTGCTAAGTTCATCATAGTAAAAGTTCTATGTTTAGGAACTGCCAATATACCACTTCCAACCCAATGGCCCAAATATTCAATTTTGCTTCTCTCAAATTCACATTTATCAAATTTACCAGTAAAGCCTGCCTTCCTCAAAGCTACCAACACTTCCTCAAGATATTTCAAATGTTCATTCCAAAATTTTGAGTAGACAAATATTATTATCAATGTAACAATTATCAGGCATTATTCGCACCATTGACCTTTTGTACCACCTGCAGGAACACAGCAGGTGCATTTCTAGGCCCGAAAGACATTCTCATAAAGAAATACTTGCCATAGGGTGTACAAAGGTGGTTGGATCATGGCTACTTTCTTCCATAAAATTTCAGAACAGTAGAGGGAGACCTAGCAAGTTTGTATGCTTTCATCTTCTCTTGTATATGACCTGCTTCTGTGGATTTTATATACTCCATCACTTCTTGCTCCTGTGCATCTGGATTGTCTGGCTGTTCCAGATGGTGTAAGTGGCCTTGGATGATATTTGAGTGAGGGCGTAATAGTGTTGAGCTTAGACTTGAGGTCACTCGTGAAGGGAAAAGATTGACTCATGGTCCTGAAGAAAGGTGTTGACTGACAACAAAAAATAGAATTTCTAGTGTACTGCAGCATGAAGGAGAGGGGGTGTGTCTGGTCTGGGACACTGGACCAGTTGGACACTCACTTGGACCCTCACCTGGACAACTGCCAGTATGTGGACACCAAGTGTCCCCTCAACTGCCTACAAACCATCCCCAAGAACGAGGTGGACCAGCATGTGGCTCAAGAGTGCACTAAGAGACCTCATGTCTGCCAGCACTGCGGCTTCAAAGCTACCTAAGAGAAAAGTGTTGACCATAGTAGCCTCACCCTTGTAATATTTTGTTTGCATTTGAGACCCTTGATCAACACAAGCTGATTAAAGGTCAGTGGAGTACCTGAGTAGTACATAGACAAATCTCCAAACTTGAAGATTTGGCTGAAAGGACCAAATGTGCAGGTCACTGAGTGGTCAGTGTGGGGGCTATTTCTAGGTCACAGGTGCCCACACTGAGGGTAAGTAGACAACTCAGAAAAGCTCAGCTGCCTGCTCTTAGACAGCTAGGGCAGAGAATGCAATAATAGTCCACCAAATCTAAGTCCAATCTAGCTTGGCAATAGCTATTGAAACTTGAAGCCCTGAGGGGGGTGATACTAGGGGATCAATTGCATTAGACGGACCCGCCTCGCCGATTAAAAGTGCGAGTTTAATGAATGCAATATTCGCGCACTACGCGCACTTTAGTCATATTTAACGCACTTTTTAAACATTTGCACTTTGCACTTTAGTCATATTTAACGCAAGTAAAAAGTAAAAAAGTGGGAAATTTAGTGTGCTGGTGCTGGATGACTTTATACAGTAGCTACAAGGAAGAATGGTTTTCAAGTGGTATGAAAGGTAGGTTGTGCCCTGGATGAATGTTTTTCACTAGCTATCTATTTAGAAAGAAGTGGGATGAATGGCATTTGGTTAGGCACATATAAAGTGTATCGAAATGAGTGCATTCACTGCTAGCCTTACCACAAGCCCATTGTTTCAGGGTGCTTTGCCCACTACCAGTTATGTCTGGAGGATAGGTTTTCAGTAGCTATTAAAGGATTATGGGTGTGGAGGTATCTATTCTGCAAGAAATGGTATGAATGTTACTGTGTTTACTGTGTTATTATACGGGATATTTTAATGCAATGTCTCTACAAATACTGTCAAAAGCCTGTCGGGGAGTCTTGCCATGTCGTTCAAACCACATGAACTCATCTAAGTATGAGGGTAGTTGATGGCGATGGCATCCCCTCATTTTTTTCAATTTTATTTTTACTCGGTTCCAGTAACTTTCAATGTTGTTTGTATGTACTCCAGTTACTGGATCCCTAAAATGGAGGGAATGATTTACTGTACTATGAGATGATACATTGGGAAGAGAAGTTACGTTATTGTATGCTGCCCATTCATCGCTCCATATTTCTGTTCTTGGCTTGGTATGACGTTGGATGATGGGGAGTAACGTTGCCGCATTTCTCTGGTCAACTAACTCCAGGATGCCCAATGCTGGTGTATGGCTAGTGTCTACCATGCCAAAAACCCATACGGGAGATGGAGGAGAGTGTCCACGATGATGCTATGGTTGAGTTATTACATTTATTCAAAAGAACAACAAGTATGACAAAGTACCTTGGGCTTATGGGAAAAACAAGACTCGTCAATCTGGACCACATTTGGGTGAACAGGACCTGAACCACCCAGTGTCATGTCATCATGGTTCAATAGGCGCCAACTACATATCTCTCGTAGCCACTGATAGGTGTCAACTGCGACCTTATTGGAAACCTCACATTCACTGGCTGCTTGAGTCACTGGATACTGCCGAACCCACCAATAAATCAAAATCATAAATTTTTGTAGAGGTACACGCGTGCTTTCAAAAAAAGTACCCACTCTTAGTGAGGTTGACTTTTTGCAGGACCTCACTGTGCATCTCCACCTGATCACAACGATGAAATCACTTATTAAATGTATTCATATTTTTTGTATATAAACAATTTACAATATGCTGTATTACCGGTATTTGTCCATAATGTCTCCTCGATACTGCAAGGACATGGGAGTTCCACAGCTAGGACAACACTTTGCGGTAGCTAAAAGTCCTTTACCTTATAATATTAATTCAATTGAAAGCTAAACATCGTACTTAAATTCTATTTCACCTTGCAAGTAGGTAATTAAGTCCTTAACATCTCCAAATATAGTGGGTCCTAATTGGATAAGGCTAAGAGCCATCTAGCAACATGTACTACCTTGTGTAAACTTGTAGGGCTTCTCTAAAACTTCCAGGTAAACTTGTACGGCTTCTCAATTATGCTACTCTTATTTTGTTGTGCAAAGCCCGCCAAGTGCGGTAAATGTGGTAAAAATGACCGCCAAATGAGTGGTAAGAATGGCGGTAAAAATGTTTAAAAAGTGCGTTAAATATGACTAAAGTGCGCGTAGTGCGCGAATATCGCATTCATTAAACTCGCACTTTTAATCGCGAGGCGGGTCCGTCTAATGCAATTGATCCATACTAGGTGGGTTTGTACACATACAAGAACTGGTAAGGCATGGAACAGTCATATTGTTTGTAAGTATGAGTTTCTCTTTTGGCCAGGCTACAGTCTGGACAGCCTAAACCATTCAGAGGTACGCCTATAATGGTGAGAGGCTGTTTTAAGGCAACTGTTGTCTAGGTTTGATATAAACTTCTCTGATCTGCTGTTCTCTGGACTAGTGTAAAAATGTGACCAGTCCTACCCATAGTCTGCATGGTGTAGCCAGACCCTTTACCAAACCGCTACGCTGGGAATTGGTCTGGGGACATGGCCATACCAAATTTGTTCTGCCGCACATATATTGCAGTGGTCAATTACCGTTAGCAAATTAGGGAATAGCCCTCCTCAACCACAACTAGAAATTCCTGTACGTATCAGCCACCCTTTCAACGCTAGGTTTAGCAATCATGGCTAATTTGCGGTAGAAATTCAAGTATAAAGGAGGTGGGGCACTCACCACTTCCACAATCCTCCAGAACAAATTTGGCAGCCATGTCCCCAGACCCTCCGTGCGCTTTGCGCGGTACGTGGGTCTGGCTCCGTCAGACTATCCTACCCAGTGATGCCACTATCATCCTAATAATACCTACAAGTCTGTATGAATATTTTACCAGTCTTACGTATAGGCAATGCATGTTTTAGCTTTAATTTCAGCCTCCAACCCTCTACTATCTAATGGCACCCATTGGCTAATTGTTCTGTGTACACCACCACCTTAAAAGGCAATGATGTGGTTTTTCATGTCCAACACACAATCTATAAATAAACGTAACAGTTTGCCACACACTCTTTCTATCCACCTTGCTTAGCAAAATGGCTTCTAAAACTTTACAAGGCTATGAGTGTAGCTTCATCAGTGAAGTTCCAGAAGACTTCTACTGTAAGAAGTGTACTCTGGTGACTAGGAGACTGACTTTTACTAGTTGCTGCAGTGAGACCTACTGCCACACCTGTATCCCAGAGAAATGTCTATCTTGTGGAGAGGAATCGTTTACGACAATGGAGTATTTGAGAAACCAGCGTAAAATAATAAGTTTTGAAGTCTATTGTAGCATGAAAGAGAGGGGGTGTGTCTGGTCTGGGACACTGGACCAGTTGGACACTCACTTGGACCCTCACCTGGACAACTGCCAGTATGTGGACACCAAGTGTCCCCTCAACTGCCTACAGACCATCCCTAAGAACAAGGTGGACCAGCATGTGGCTCAAGAGTGCACTAAGAGACCTCATGTCTGCCAGCACTGCGGCTTCAAAGCCACCTACGAGGAGGTAGTAGACACACACTTGCCAGAGTGCAAGTATGTAGCCTTGCAGTGTCCCAATATGTGTGGGGTGAGTTGTGAGCGTGAAGTGATGGAAGATCACATGAAGACATGTCGTCTGGAAGAGGTAGAGTGTGAGTTCAGCAGTGTGGGATGTGATGGTCGGTTCATTAGAGAGGACGAGGACGAACACGCCAGACAGAACAGCCAGAAACACCTCACCTTGACAGCTTCTCTAGCTGTGATGACTAAAGAACAGCTCCAGCAGAAGTTACTGGAGCAAGACAAGAAACAAGAGATACTGAAAGAGAAGATAGTGGATCTGAGCAAAAAGCTTGAGAAATATGAAGTGCTTTTAAAGGATCAGCAAACAGTAATATTGGATCTCAAGAATGTGGAAAATAGAATGAAAAAATATTGTGATTATGAGGCGAAACTTTTGAAACAAAATCTGAATGATTTAGATACTAAAATTGAATCTTATTGCACAAGCATAATTGGTTTAAAAAGGAGATTTGTAATGAAAAGCTTCAGCAAGGAGAGAGCAAAAAATAAGCCAGATGACTGGAAAAGTCCAGTCATGTACACACATGTGTGTGGCTACAAGTTCTGCATATGAGTGGATGCTAATGGAATTGATGGTGGGCGTGGTAATTCTATTAATGTGAATATCTGGTCTATGCCTGGAGAGTTTGATGATCAGTTGAAATGGCCAGCAGAGGCTAGATTTACTATAGAACTCATCAACCAACAGGGAGGAGAGAATGCCGAGTGTACCAGTGATGAGACAATCTGGAATCGACCTGATGAATTCACAGAGATTGCTGTGTTCAGACGCTTTTACGGGCCACACTGTAAATTTTTGGAACATTCAGAGCTAGGTCAGTTTCTAGATTATGATACTCTTCACTTTATTCTTTCAAAAATTGTAATTTAATTTTTATTATTGATCTTTTTTTTTCCAGAGTAATGTGGCATATATGAGGATTTCTTTAATATACACATAAGCTTTAGTGTTGCAAATATCCAAAACATTTAATGCACTGTGACTTCAGCTATATCACGAAGAATCATGATAGACAGCGACTTTCTGCTTTCAGTGCTTCCAATATTGTGCACTCTACCACTGAGTTAGTATACTACTTCAATAGTCATGTCAGCAGTAAACAATGGTAGCCTGTTTTTACTAGCCTTGGTTGATAAATATACTAAGGTATATGTGTTTCTAAACCAAACTTTTCCAAACCAAACTTTTTGAAGAAAAAACAGCTTCTTTTTCATGTTTATCTGACCTTCAACAAATGAGGATTTTTTTCTACTGAAAAATAATTTTTTTTTTTGTAAACCATTTTTCTGATGCATGCTAAAGGGTTCATATTATATTATTCTTTTAAATTCATGACTAGGAATCATTCTGTTCTCATAATATATCAGAACATAATATACCTTTCATTGATAACTCCAATGTAAGTCTTAACTTTTCGGAAATAGTTTCAGTGACCATAAAAAAAAACATCCGCGTGCCATACCCCAAATTATGGCTACACTTGAGCCGCTCATTCTTTAGGTCACACCAATTTATATTTATTTCCTATCCACCAATTTTGAAAAAGCATGCGGGAATGAGGCTTCATTAATTTATGAAAGTCGTTGATAGCTATGGAAATTACTATATTTGGGTGAGGGAAGTGAGACTCTCACTAACAGGTCTCAGTTTGAGATTTTGGTACATATATATGGCAAAGTTCAAAGAGGTCAATGCGTGTCCACCCCCGGAGGCTACTCTAAAACGTAAACATTAACGCGGGCGCAAGAAATTCGGGTGAAAAGACTTTGAAGTAATGCTAGGAAAAGAAAATGACAGCGAAGTGCTATTGAGACAGAATTGGAGGGACTTTCGCAGTTAGGTCTTCCAAAGTTAGCCGAGCTCATTTATTTTTTTAGCGGTGGTGGTAAGTTTACTTCATCATTGTGCTCTTCGTAATAGCTATACGCCTTACGTAACAGATTTGCTCTTACTTGAAAATCCAAAATCCAATAGTCAAGTCGCTAGGAGAATACAACGTAATGCTGTATCTACTAGAGCTCTGGTACATAGAGCATTTTGAACGGAGCGTACTTTGGAAAGGCGACCAGCTTAAACGAAAACCATTAGTTTTAGCTATCCTTATCCGTATCATCCAGGAAATTTGATTGCTTACCCCTTGAAAATCCTTTGTCCAATCGTCAAGTCACTAAGAGACTACAACGCAGGTCTTGTGTTGGTATATCCAGTAGACAAGTATGTATAAAAGTGTTGTGTGTTGCTAAAGAATAGCAATAAACTAAACAAAAATACTTAACTAACAAAAAATTCAAATTTAAATTTCAGTCAGACCAACTTGCTCGCCGTTTGTGCTGAAGCACATCACTGGTTTATGTGAATGTCATTAAATTTAAATCGAATTTCATATAAAGGATACATTATTAAAAGAAGATTGTGACTCTGTGTGTTGTGGATAGTTTACTTCAGTATCGCTCCATGGTGGAACAGAAGTGGCACTGTGCTGGGTGGTTGTAAGGCACCTCGCAGCTGATGTTGAGTAATGCGAAGGACCAGCTCTATCTATTTATTTAGATTGAGCAGTACGATTAGCAACCGCCTACTGTGAAGGCAAAGCTAAAGAGATAGATTAAGTCTAGATACTGAGCTTGCAGCAACTAGGTTTCAGATTCTTCAACAAAAATGGAATGAATACAAAACAGAGAAACAAGAGTGATACATATCATTGGGTTTAGTGGGTGGTGCCTGCATACAGAACTCAGATAGTGAGGAGACTGGGCAGGGCCAAACAATCAATAGCTACACAAACAAACCAATAAACAAGTTCACAGTTCATGCATTATTGGATGACACGTTATCTTGCACACATAGGGTCCGGGTAGGCCTGGACAGGCACATATACACAGATATCTGTGAACTTTTCATACTACAAATCACAAACATTTACAGTGTCTTTAGGAATATGAGCATCTAAGCACTACATCACAAAAAAAACACAAGAAAAAAATATGCCATCTAGAGATTTGTCAAATTTTTGTTTTGTTTTTTTTCTTTTTTTTTCTGTGTTCTCTTAGATTACATCAATCTCACCACACATCGACATCATTTCTATATTTTTGATGTGCTGCACCCTATGATAAAATGGGAGATTCGCTATTTATGACTGGTCTTTGCAATGTACACTAAGAAGCAGTCTATCCTTTCACACTTGAGAAATGAGAAAGTTGTGGTGTTCTTTACTGCAGTATGCAGTAAACTTTGAAGTTATTTGTACTGACTTTAAGTAATGGTTCCTCAAACTCAAGTAAAGCTGCAATTCTCTGATGAATTTCTTTCTCGTTACAATTTGCCACTGGAGATGCATTATCCCATTAGATCCTCTCGTATAAATGTCTCAAACTAATTTAGTAGCTGATGAAATAAGACCAAACTCCTCATATGGCTCTTCTCATAGCTCTTGTATGAAATTGCAGAATTCATTCTTCAATTGCAAGTTGTGACATATGCAGGTCTTAATCAATATTTGTAGCAAGACAGCCAGGTCCAGAGAGATTGGTAAACTTGCCACAAGGAGAATAATCAATATAAACGAAAGGAACCACTAGTCTTGCTTCAATTCTTGCAGCCAATCATATCATCTACGGCAATAAAGCAATAATAGCTCCTCTAGATCTAAAGGGAAAATGGGTGGAAGTGATTTGATTTTATCAATTACTGGATGCAGAATTGATGAAGGCAGAGAATGAACTGGAGTGATTGTTTAATTTCTTGACAAACTTCCTTTGATGCGTGAATTGCTTCCATCCTTCTTTGCTTCAGCAAGAAGATCGGCATATTTCACTAAAAGACATTCCAAAGATGCACTGAGTGTTTGAATTCAGACTAAAATAAAATAACTAGGAAATGGACTTTCTCTAAGTTTTGAAAAAGAATCTGTGAATGAGCCAGCAAGATGGATCTTGAAAGAGAACTGATGCACAGCTTACAATGTGTATGCATTTCTGGTCAATTGTAACCAACATGTTTTTCAAATATAGTGGGAATCAGACAACCTTTTTCTTTCAGAAATGAATGAGAACCATCACTATTCCATAGCAGTGAACACATTCCTAAGTAACCATACGTCCCTAAATAACCGTATTTTTTTGCTGCTAGTCCCCGAGTTGACCTCTTCAGATTTCTATCCAAATTATTTGATATAATTAAATCCAACAAATCACTATACAAACGCATCACATCAATTTCTCACACCAAGAAATAGAATGACAGTAACTGTCTAGTCTTGTTTGAGCTGTAGAAGTACCTGTGCTGCATGTCTTGGAGGGGAACTAGGTAGCTCAAGGTGCCTTGCCTTGACATAGAACTTGAAGCGACCAAATAAGTTATCCATTTGATATCATTATCTGCTGATGCTCTTGAACCAGATCTGTGTAGTATAGAGGTAATATTATTTTTTGCATAGGAAGAGCATGTAGGTAGAGTACAAGCACTGTGATTCACAGTGTTCCACAGCAAAATGAAGAACCCATCAAACCCATTGTGAATCACACATTATAGGACTACTGTTTGTATAGTTGTTTGTTTTGTGTGTGTGAGATTGAGCACCTGCATGTGAGTATGGGTGAGTCCGTGTATTTGAATGTGATAGTGTGTATATATGTGTGTGCATTATTTAGAACTTGCTATGACAAATACCTTTCGCCTCTTTTTAATCTAGTCATTACATCTTAATTGTTTCAACTTTATTATTGTTACATTATTTCTTTTAATAACGTGCACTAACCATAATTTGAACCTAGTAAGAATGCTATGTGGTTGTAGCTTAATTTTGCCATGGGATATTTTCCCAATACTGTGGTGTAGAAAGTGATTACGGAGTGAACAATAATTGAGAGGTTAGGCACAGGAAAACGCACTGTGAAGTCAACCCAACCTAGCTAAGTGCTCAACTACAGGCACCCACTAAACAAAAGGAATTGTGTTTAAGCACTATAATTAAAGATATGTAAGTAGTAGCAAGTAGAACAGCAATAGGAACAGCAACTGAACTGAGGGCCCTAACCTGACCCTTTTATAGGCCAGGCTATGGGCCCAGGTGTGAATACAGTAAGTGTTTAGTCTGATAGTCAATGAGTGTGAAGTGATATAATAAAGGGGTGACGAAAACAGAGGGAGGGGCAGACAAATAAGAATAGTCATAATCAGACAGTCATCATTCAGGGTGTGGCCTGAACAGAAAGATATTTCGGTATGGGTGGGCTCTAAGGGCGTGTTTTATGTGGCTTGCAGGTGTTCATGCGAGAAATCACATTTTTAACTTATGCCATAAAATTATACGGGGGCTCCAGCCCCCAGAGCCCCTCCCCCCTACTTCCTATGTGACTGCAATAAACTAAACTGTCTGGGGTTTTTGTTTCTTTTTGTGTCAGTGTGTGTGTGTGTGTGTGTTTTGAGAGAACATTAGCTGTTTCAGCACAGGCAGTGTAATATACTTATCTGCTGCATAACCTGTGGCAATAGTTAGACTGAGTATGTGAAGTTTGCACACACACACACACACACACACACACACACACACACACACACCAAGCCAAATATAGCCTAATGATGAAAGTCCTAGTAAATATTATGCTCTTATGGAAACAACATAAGAATATTTCTAAATATTTTTTCAAAACGCAAACCAAACCAATTTATTAGTTTATGTCAGCGGCAAAGAATAAACTTGATCTAATTTATTAAGACACACATATAGCAACAAAAAATTTTATTTTGAATTGTTTGAATGTGGTGGAGTAACTTGTCCCGTTATCAAAAAAAAAAAAGTATATTTATCTACAGCATTTCGACTGAGACTGCAAAGTGAAGTGTGTCATTGTACAGAAACTTGGTCAGTTCAGAGTGATATATGAAAAATAAGAAATAGCCTTCATTTTTACGAGTGCAGTTAGCAATTATTTGGTACTTTATGTCTGCTTCTGGTTTGTTCCACGAGACTCGTTCCATGACACTCTTGGCCTTCGTGCCACTTTCTGGATGGACCAGTTCCACAGAGAAAGTTGCTTCAGCTGGCCATGTCAGTGCATCATCAAACTCTCCTGGCAGGGACATGATATTCACAAGAACTGACTTGCCAGAAGCTGTGTGGGCATTAACATTTATTCTTACTGAGAACTTACAGCTACACACATGTGTGTACATGGCTGGACTCTTCCAGTCACTGTATTTTTCCTGTTCTTTGCTAAAATTCTTCATTTTGAATTTTCGGTCTAAGACTGCTATATTTAAGAAGGATGACATTTTCTGTTCGTGCTCATTGTGTTCAATAATCCTTTTCTTCAATATTTGTTTAATCACGGTTATCTCAGTCTCTTGTCTTCTTATCTTCTGGTCTTGTTCTGCTAATTTTTTTTCTTGCTCTTCCAGTTTCTTCTCTTCTTCCCTTAATTTCTTTCTTAATTTCTGTTCTTCTTCTTTGTGTTTCTTGTCCTGTTCTAGTAACTTCTGCTGGAGTTGTTCTTTAGTCTCTACAGCTAGAGAAGCTGTCAAGGTGAGGTGTTTCTGGCTGTTCTGTCTGGCGTGTTCGTCCTGGTCCTCTCTAATGAACCGACCATCACATCCCACACTGCTGAACTCACACTCTACCTCTTCCAGACGACATGTCTTCATGTGATCTTCCATCACTTCACGCTCACAACTCACCCCACACATATTGGGACACTGCAAGGCTACATACTTGCACTCTGGCAAGTGTGTGTCTACTACTTCCTCGTAGGTGGCTTTGAAGCCGCAGTGCTGGCAGACATGAAGTCTCTTAGTGCACTCTTGAGCCACATGCTGGTCCACCTTGTTCTTGGGGACGGTCTGTAGGCAGTTGAGGGGACACTTGGTGTCCACATACTGGCAGTTGTCCAGGTGAGGGTCCAAGTGAGTGTCTAACTGGTCCAGTGGTCCTGACCAGACACATCCCCTCTCCTTCATACTGCAATACACCAGCAAATTTTCTATTCTTTGTTGATTCCTCAAATGTTCAAATTTATTAAATGATTCCTCTCCACAAGATAGACATTTCTCTGGGATACAGGTGTGGCAGTAGGTCTCACTGCAGCAACTAATAAAAGTCAGTCTCCTAGCCACCAGAGTACACTTCTTACAGTAGAAGTCTTCTGGAACTTCACTGATGAAGTTACACTCATAGCCTTGTAAAGTTTTAGAGGAGGCCATTTTCCCAAATGGATGAGGAGGAGGATCCAGTTATAATTTTATTCATAGACTGTGGGCAGGAGGATGTGGCCAGGCAAATCCCAGAGGTGGAACAGAAGTGATACAGGAAGTGCTGTACTTTTATTACATTATATCTGAAATCAAAATAAGTTTTTTTATTCACTTTCTGAAGGTGTGTGCTGAAAGTGGCTCTTATGTGAGTAATGTACTTCATAGACAGTTTCATACAGCCAATTATAGTACTAAATTTTGATACTGTCAGGTAATTAGATCAATTGCTCAGTCTCTATTTGGGCTATCCTTTGTGAGAACTTTTTACAACACTTCTGTTTCTTGCGTTACTGGCGCTCCTGTCTCATTCAGTGATCTTGCTTTCTATATATTTTAGTAGCACTTGGGTAATCTACCAAATGGATTTTTTTTTTTTTTTTTTTTTCAAATTACAAAGGGACTAGTAACATATAGCTAATGGTTGTATTGTTTACAGAGAGTTTAGATGATCAACAGTATTTAGAAAAATAAAGCAAGCTTTCACTCATAGACGACTTTGTAGGGTGCATTCTCTGGTGGGTGTGTTCCTCACTATTGTCTATGAATATAACACGTGGTGAAGCTATGAATCTGTTATAATTAACTTTATTGCTGTTATCATGTGATCTGTAAAAACCAAGAAGGAGGTGTTAAATGTAACTATGACTGCCAGCCAAGGCTATGATTGTGAGTTTATAGACTCCATTTGTGAAGACTTCTTGTGTAAGAAATGTAACCTGGTGGCTAGGAGACTGGTAGTATCATCTTGCTGTGGAGAGAGCTTCTGTCAGACCTGTATAGCTGACACTCAGGAACAAGGACAACCTTGTCCAGAATGTGGAGAGAACACTTTTACAACTTTTAAGCAAATCAAGATTCAAAAGAAAATCCATGGTCTCTTAGTTTATTGTAGCATGAAGGAGAGGGGGTGTGTCTGGTCTGGGACACTGGACCAGTTGGACATTCACTTGGACCCTCACCTGGACAACTGCCAGTATGTGGACACCAAGTGTCCCCTCAACTGCCTACAGACCATCCCCAAGAACAAGGTGGACCAGCATGTGGCTCAAGAGTGCACTAAGAGACCTCATGTCTGCCAGCACTGCGGCTTCAAAGCCACTTATGAGGAGGTAGTAGACACACACTTGCCAGAGTGCAAGTATGTAGCCTTGCAGTGTCCCAATATGTGTGGGGTGAGTTGTGAGCGTGAAGTGATGGAAGATCACATGAAGATATGTCGTCTGGAAGAGGTAGAGTGTGAGTTCAGCAGTGTGGGATGTGATGGTCGGTTCATTAGAGAGGACGAGGACGAACACGCCAGACAGAACAGCCAGAAACACCTCACCTTGACAGCTTCTCTAGCTGTAGAGACTAAAGAACAACTCCAGCATAAGTTACTAGAGCAAGACAAGAAACACAAGGAGGAGGAAGAGAAATTGAGGAAGGTGGTAAAAGATCAAGAAAAGAAATTACTAGAGCAGAAAAAACGGCTCACACAACATCAGGGGGAGCTACTTCAACAAGAAATGAAGATGGTAGAACAGGAAAGAAGGTCAGGACAGCAACTTAAGAGTATAGAAGAGAAATTGGCTCTACAAGAGCAGAAGTTTTTGAAGAAAATTGAAAATTTACATTCTAAGTTACAAGTACTACATGGCCTGGTGGAGAAGTCAGACAAAAAACTGAACATGGTATTCAGCACTGTGTACTACAACAGAAACTTTGAAATGGCGCCATTTAGCTGGGAAAAGGCAAAAGACCAGCCAGACAGCTGGAGAAGTCCGGCCATGTACACACATATGAGTGGGTACGCGTTTAGCATAGGAGTAGATGCTAATGGATATGGGGATGGGCGTGGCTTGTCAGTCTACACAGATGTGTATTCTATTCCGGGAAAGTTTGACGATCAGTTGAAGTGGCCAGTTAGAGCACAGTTCACTCTAGAACTTATAAACCAGCAGGGAGGAGAGAATGCCAAGTGCACCAGTGAGGAAACTGTCCTTCAGAGATTGCATCCTAATAATTGCAGGGGCTCTAGGATAGGCAGGTTTCATCGCATCGCTATTGGTGACCACTTTGCATTCATAGAACATTCTGAACTGGATAAATTCCTTAATAAAGACACACTTTATTTCTGTGTCTCAGTAGAAATGATGTAATTATATATTTTTACAATGTTTGACCCTAAAGAATGGAAACAATCAGCTCGTGTGCTTGTTTACTACAATTTGCTTTTGTTGTTTTGTAGTTGCTTGTTTTCTTGAAGAAAAGTATGTAATATTGTTGTTTGATGTACGTAGAAACACTGAAGGTTTGCACTATTGGTATATTCATGCCATTTTTAATCACCTGATTCTAATATATCTCTAGCATATCAATTTAGTTATTATTATATCTGAGTATATGAATCGTTAGACTATTATCCAAAATAAATTGCTACAGTTAACCACTTAACTTCCCACTTATTAGTTCTTGTTGTTATAATTAACCCTCAGCACGCATGCGTGAGAGAGTTATAGTAGTCGTCTGTCTGTCTGTCTGTCACGCTCTGATTTTGGAGATTACTGACAATTAACAGTTGATTTAGGTATGAACTTACTCAGGACGAAGATTTAAGACTTTTTATTGTGCTACTTTTTTTTAATTTCGGGCTATTCATTGAGAAAAAGCGAAGCTTTCAACTACGCGTAGGTACCAGCTTTTATGGGCAACACCCCCTAGCGTCATGTCATAATCACGTGAGCAAATAATTTCTGCAGCCAGTGGTGTACTTAGCTTTATGCTCAGGCTCCTAAGCGTTACTCCGGGGAAGTTAACGGAGTTGAAAGAAGTGAAGTTTCGCATTGAAAATGTATACAGGTGAGTGTTTCTGGCTAGTTTAGCTTCTTCTCTTATGAAGACAGTGTTTCCATTCCATGTACCATTTTCATTGGTCGAGCTATTTTGATACCTCATTAAAAATAGCTAACAGATTGCTTGTTCTTTTGGAAGGAGATTATATTGTAATAGCTAGGTAGTGTTTAATAGCACTGAGTGTTCGCACCTTTGGTGCTTCATTGCCTATTGTGATGCTTTAGTTGAGGTTTGGGTGGCAGAACAGAGTTGATATGAACTTGTTAACCCTCAGCGTGCATGCGTGAGAGGGTTGTAATGATCTGGTCTGTCTATCTGTCTGTTGTCATGCTCTGATTTGGGAGCTACTGACAATTAACAGTTGATTTGGGTATTAACTCACTCAGGATGAAGACCTTTTATTGTGCTACTTTTTTTTTATTTCGGGCTGATTTTGTAGAAAACGTGAAGCTGTCAGCTCCACGTAGGTACTAGCTTTTGTGAGTAACACCCCATATCGTCATGTCGTAATCATATGAGCAAATAATTTTTTTGCTGCCTGCAGTAGTTATGCTATATGCTGGGAAGTGCTGGAAGTGGAGTTTCATGTTGAAAATATATACCAATAAGTGTCTCTGACCCGTTTAGCTTCTTCTCTTATGAAGACAGCATTCACATGTACCGTTTTAGTTGCTCAATCTATATTGATACCTGATTAAAATAGCCAATAGATTATTCTCTTGATCTGAGATAATTTTGTAATAGCTAGCTGGAGTATATTAGCGCTGAGGGAACCCACCTTTGGTGCTTTATAATGTAGAAAGCTTAGTGCCATTTTATTGGCCTATGTGAATTGCTTGTCAAAATTATCAGTTACTCAGTAATTCTCAACTGTTCTCTGTCATATTCAACTTGATGTGAGGCATTATTTCAAAGTCCTCTGATGGGGTATCTAAAGCTTCAGTAGATATGATGATAATAACAACCTAAAAACTTGTAGCTAAAGAATGTTTCCTGCTTAGCTTTAGGCTTCTGAGTGTAACTTTACTCTGAAAGAGAGATCTCAACTTTTACCTGATTTGAAAATCACCAGCATGTGAACACGAAGCAAATATATCTAGTTGTCCGGAAAGCTCTAAATTTTATGTTCAAACATCGCAGTAATGTCCAATTCTTTGTTTTACTCTTGATCAGGCAATGTAGATGCCAAGTGTGTTCCACACAACTTCTTCCATTCTCTGTCTTTCATGAATTTTGTGTTCTCTCACATTTTTATCCAGTATTCTCTTAATATTTTCCTATAAGTGTATGGTATAATATGTAATTACAGCCTTTCTGATTAGTAACATATCTATTGCTTTACACAACTATACATGTAATTAATAGAAATATTTCTACAAATTAAGAACATCTACTTTTGAAAGACAAAAGTGAAGTGCACCATTATCTAGGAACTGGGCTAATATAAAGGTTTCAATAAATATCCAATAGATTTGATATGTTGTGCGCTTAAACACACCAATGCGATGAGGGCCTTCATTTGCCATTGGTCGACCCCAGGTGATCTCATCACTGGTGCATTTGGCATTCTCTTTTCCTTGTTGGTTGATAAGCTCAATGGAGAACTTGACTCTTGCTGGCCAATTCAACTGCTCATCAAACTCTCCAGCCATTGAATGGATATATACACTAATATATTTTCCATGCCTACTAACTTCTACTTGTATACAAAACTTGTAGCCACCTATACGTGTGTACATGGCTGGACTCCATTCTTTCTTCCCCGCTACATTCATGATACTAAAGTTTTCCATTACAAATTTCCTATTTATATATAAAATGCTTTTGATTCTGTCGTCATATGTTTCTAGTATGCCTTCTAGCTTTTTCAATTTGGTGTCATTATTTTCTGCCATTTTATTTATTACCTTGTCTTGTTCTGCTAGCTTATTCTCTAGTTCCTCTAGTTTCTTTGTTTGTTCTTCTAGCTTTTCCTCCTGTTCTTGTATTTTCTTCTTCAGTTTTTCCTCTTCTTTGACGTGTTTCATGTCTTGCTCCAGTAACTTCTGCTGGAGTTGTTCTTTAGTCTCTACAGCTAGAGAAGCTGTCAAGGTGAGGTGTTTCTGGCTGTTCTGTCTGGCGTGTTCGTCCTGGTCCTCTCTAATGAACCGACCATCACATCCCACACTGCTGAACTCACACTCTACCTCTTCCAGACGACATATCTTCATGTGATCTTCCATCACTTCACGCTCACAACTCACCCCACACATATTGGGACACTGCAAGGCTACATACTTGCACTCTGGCAAGTGTGTGTCTACTACCTCCTCGTAGGTAGCTTTGAAGCCGCAGTGCTGGCAGACATGAGGTCTCTTAGTGCACTCTTGAGCCACATGCTGGTCCACCTTGTTCTTGGGGACGGTCTGTAGGCAGTTGAGGGGACACTTGGTGTCCACATACTGGCAGTTGTCCAGGTGAGGGTCCAAGTGAGTGTCCAACTGGTCCAGTGTCCCAGACCAGACACACCCTCTCTCTTTCATACTGCAATAAGCTTGGAGGCTTTTGATTTTCTTTTGATTCTTAACATGTTGGAGAGTTGTAAATTCTTTCTTTCCACATTCTGGACAAGGTTCTCCTTGTGCTATACAGGTCTGACAGAAGCTCTCTGCACAGCAGGAAGTCAGACTCAGTCTCCTAGCCACCAGAGCACACTTCTTACAGTAAAAGTCTTCAGGAATGGTGTCTAAAAACTCACACTGGTAGCCCTGATTTTCTGCCATATTTTAATTCAAACCACCTTGTCATGGTACACCGCCCACTGGGGATTCTCAATACTACCAGTGGTCCTTGTGTGACCTAATATGGAATAGTAATCAAACCCTTCTACTACTATGAATGTCATTAAGTGTACACTAAATTGTGTTATAAAAATAGTAATTGAAAGAAATTATTCTAACAGTCAGATTTCTAAGACTTGGGTTTTTTAATACTCACTTTGTGTTATGTGTCAAATACGATTTAGTTCCCCAATTCTTTTGTAATTTTGTCTGATACAAACTATGTACTTGACTCCCAATATGGTCTTGCCTGCTTCTCTCAGGTTCTAGCTGAGGGAGTTCATTTCAACTTTTTCAACCTATAAAATTATTGTCACTTTTGAGGGAAATCTCTTGGGGAGGGAGGGGGGGGGGGGGGGGGGGGTGAGGGGAGGAAAGCAATAACAAAATGGCAAAATCATCTTTAACTTTACTAGCCAAAAACTACTTATCTTGGGCTAACTACTTATCTTGGGCTAACTACTTATCTTGGGCTAGGGCTAACTACTTATCTTGGGCTAACTACTTATCTTGGGCTAGACGATTGTACTCTAAATCACAAGGTAAAGCTAGAGCACTGAAAGTGCAAACCCTCAAATTCGTTCAAAAAATGCTGTAATTTGCCAACGAAGTCACTATTGTTCAACATTTCAGCTTTTTACGAATACATTTTAACATATCTAGTTAGCTGTGTAATATGCTATCTATGGCTCAGTGTAGACATCTTCAGTCTAAAGAGCTGAGGAAATCAATCCTGACAAGCTGATTTCGCTTTTTAGCTACCAATAAAGTTCATGTGTGGTAACCACGGGAACCTTTGGACTTCCTGACATGCACGTTGCACGAACACTTAGGGCACACTTTTAGAAAAGCAGGAATACTTACATTTAATGGAAGAATCTTATCTCCAGCAACTTAGACTCCCTAACTCCAGATGAAAAGATCAGAACTAGAACACACAAAAATAAATTTGAACTGGACATAGCAAGTGATCACACGTGTGATTCTAATTGGCTGATAAATGAATGAATGGGTGTGGCTGTAAAGCAGTGCTCATCACTGTGTCTGTCTTTCTTCTCTAAGCCAAAATCTAAAAAGTGGCAGATTTAAGCTGTCCTTTCATCTTAGTCCCTCTTCTCTCAAGGCATAAAAGTTTACTATCTTTGAGATCTATTGTTGACAGAGTGAATGAATGAATAACAAAGAGACTTCTTTATCCCTAACGTGGATGTGCGCTGAGGACTAAATACATAAAGGGAACTACTTTCTGATGAAACTTATTTTTCTTCAGCCATATCTGAATATTCGATTAAAAATAATCATAGATATTATTTAGAGTCTTGGCACATAGGGAGTAGAAAGCAAACTGTGAATAGAATTGGAGGATTACCTCCTATCTTCCTCACTCATAAACCTCTTAGTAGTCTATACTAAGCCTCACTCTTGTAATGCTTAGCAATGCTGCACTATTTGAAACAGAGCTTGAATAGCACATATATATACATGTATGTACTTTTGGCTATCAAGAGCTTGATATTGTGGGTACTATACTTTGAGGTTGGACATTGATAGAATCTGCTGTGAATATTAGTAGTGGTTACACATGGTTAACTATGTGGGTCACATGATAGAGAACCACTAGCAGTGTACATGTACTTGCTGACAAAATGGCTTCCTCCACTCTGAATGGCTACACATGTATATTTTTAGATTCTGTTCGTGAAGACTTCTATTGCAAGAAATGTACTTTAGTGGCTATGAAAGTAGTTGTGACTTCTTGTTGTACAGAGAGCTTCTGTCAGACCTGCATAGCTGACATTCAGGAACAAGGACAACCTTGTCCAAAATGTGGAAAGAATGAATTTACAACTCTCCATAAAGCCTCCAAGCTTATTGCAATATGAAAGAGAGAGGGTGTGTCTGGTCTGGACCACTGGACCAGTTGGACACTAACTTGGACCCTCACCTGGACAACTGCCAGTATGTGGACACCAAGTGTCCCCTCAACTGCCTACAGACCGTCCCCAAGAACAAGGTGGACCAGCATGTGGCTCAAGAGTGCACTAAGAGACCTCATGTCTGCCAGCACTGCGGCTTCAAAGCCACCTACGAGGAGGTAGTAGACACACACTTGCCAGAGTGCAAGTATGTAGCCTTGCAGTGTCCCAATATGTGTGGGGTGAGTTGTGAGCGTGAAGTGATGGAAGATCACATGAAGATATGTCGTCTGGAAGAGGTAGAGTGTGAGTTCAGCAGTGTGGGATGTGATGGTCGGTTCATTAGAGAGGACGAGGACGAACATGCCAGACAGAACAGCCAGAAACACCTCACCTTGACAGCTTCTCTAGCTGTAGAGACTAAAGAACAACTCCAGCAGAAGTTACTAGAGCAAGACAAGAAACACGGGGAAGAGAAAGAATATTTGAAAAAGAAGATAAATCAGCAAGAAAAAAGGCATGAAGAATTAGAAAGAGAAATCAATGAACTTAAACAAATGCTCCAAGAATTGGTAGCTCAGCAAAGCAGGCACAATAAGGCCATTTCAGCTATCTTCAATACCTCTGCATTGAATAGAAGTTTCGAAATAACAAACTTTGAGGAAATGTCAACAAAAAACAGCAGCAGGAAATGGAGTAGTCCAGCCATGTATACACATATGTTCGGCTATAAGTTCTGCATTGATGTACTGGCTAATGTGGCAACTGTTCATGGCAAGTCTGTAGTTGTGAACATTATGTCTATGCCAGGAGAATTTGATGAAGATTTAAAATGGCCGACATCAGCAAATTTTACTGTGGAACTAGTTAATGTAAAGGGAGGTAAAAATGCCAAACGTGTAATAGAAAGAGTGACCTGGCAGAAACCAGAGACAGATGTAGCCTGTACCTTCATTGCTAATTGCTTTCGGACAAGGGAAGGTTATTATTATGCATTTATAGCACATTCTGATTTGAGGCAGTTTCTCGAGGATGATGCACTGCACTTTATAGTCTCTGTGAAATTGTTGTAGCTTTGATTATTATAACTTTATCTATACATTGTAATATTACAAGTACTGGTGGATTGATATTGTAGCTGATTGAAATTGTTTTTAAAAGTCTATTTTACAATATTATCTTACATTCTTATATATTTGTAATACCGCTATTTCTAACCGTCTCTTGTTGTCTCTTGCCATCTAGTAGCTGTGGAATAGTCCCATGTAGGCTCCCATAGTCTTTTACAATTTATTATACTATTCCTACAAGACATAAATCCGAGGAGTAGGAAGCCACATCGAGTTGGTGCGGCCATTACAATCCCACTCACATAACCACACACATTCATTCATCAAAACCACACCCATTCATTCATCAAAACCACACCCATTCATTCATCAAAACCACACCCATTCATTCATCAAAATTAATGAATGTGATTAATAAAAAATACAATAACTATAGAGTTTATTTTTCATCAAGTGAATCTTAAGATTTAGTCTATGCTCTGAGCTTCCAATAAATTGTATTGCCACTGCAATAACTCCTAACAATTCATTACAAGCATATTTACAATGCAAATAATTTTTATAAACAATCTGTAGGCCAGCTGTGCTTATAAGTGAGAAGTGATGGATCCATTTAATCAGATTGTTATTTGGTGTTCAACAATGCAGCTGAAGATGGGAAGGAGGGAAGATAGTGGCTCCCTGAAACAGATCCAGGTTTCCAGTAGCAATACTACTCTAACTACAAAACTAAAACCACTGCACTGACTAGTTCTAATTACGAGCATGCTCAGTGTGTAACAGCAACTATGTGGGTGGAGCGTATTATTCACATTTATACCCCCCGTGTATGTACACTTAGGTGAGGTTTACTCTAGGTTGCCATTACCTGGTTTTGGGAGACTTCCAGAAGGCACACCAGCAGCTGCAGGAGACACAGGAGCTATTGGAACTACCGAGAAGCGGTGCCCCTTGTTGCTATGGTGCCGTGGACAAGAAGGAGCTGGCTGGCTACCTGGCCGCATGTGACAGTGTGCTGCAGACTGGAGCAGGAAAAGGGGGTGTGGCTTACAGCAAGGAGCCTGCCGCAGCTCTAGAGTATCACTTCAAAAAACAGGAGTTCAAGGCAAGCTATTTAGTCTACACCTAGTCAACCAATCCCAAATTTTAATTTTAATCCCTGATGTATCCGGTCACTCCATAAGAGTGTTCCAACTCACATGTACATGTTGCATGACCTTTGAAAGATTATGTAATGAATATACGTCTGGAGTTGACCAAATGTAGCAAGATAATTAACAACTTCCAATTGCTGTACAGCATAATAGAGCAAAAAGCAGGGGCTCCAACCTACTCCACCCCCTCCCCCTGCCCCCTGTGTTACCGCCTTATAATTGGAAATTATCTCTGAAAAGGAATGGCATTGCCAATATTGTTTCTTGTGCTGGCACTTCCAGGCTATGGAGCAAGTCTTGGTGAAGGACATGTGTGGCAAAGACAAGATCTCCACAGCTGCTATCTTCTCTCTGGAGTTAGAGGCAGACTCTTTGAACTTGACTGCACCTCCTGAACCCAAGCGAGGTCGAGTGGACTCCTTATCTTCAGTGACAGTGAAAGATAGACTGGCCGTGTACTGCTCCGTGAAGAAGGTGCTACAGGGACAGCCTCCTCCACCGAGACTGTGGAAGACCTTGGGCACTGCAGACAACTCTACCTCTCTGGCTTTCTTGCTCAAAGTGAGGAAGAAATGGACAAGTGATAAGTTCTTTAATAAAAACGAATATTAAATTTGTTATTAAATATATATTACTCTTAGTATACCAAGTGCTTCCTCTTTAAATGATAAGGTCTTTTAAATTTCTTCTGTCACAAGTCTTAAAGATGTTGGATAAAGTGGGGGGGGGGGAAGGTAGAACATTAAATGATTAAAATAATGGCATCTTCACGCAGGTTGCAGATGCAGTGCACAAGGAAGGTCTGCCACTCAAGAAGAAGCAGCTGCTGTGGATTTTCTTGAGGTGTGCATCTTATTAGATTACCTTGTAACAGAACCAGCCATGTATCATATTACATGCACATCTCACTTGACACAAGTTGCACGTGACACACCCACTATTACGTGCACTAAATAGAAGAGATTGTTCAGCAATAACCTGAAAGTAGTGCAGAAACTATAATTGTTATCATCTCTCGTGCCACAAGAATGCCAACAGCAGTTTTCATTCCATTGTTGTCCTAGTGCATAAGACATCAATAATGTTCCACTTTGCACATAGTGTATGTGTGGTGGTTTGTGTATGTCTGGTGGTTTGTATTTTTGTGCGTATTAGGAGCACGTGCACTGGAAACAGGAAGTGGTGGGAGTTGCTGCTCCATACGGCTGTCGCTAAGCACCATATCAAGCGAGAGGTTAAAATATTTTTTCTAAGATTTAACAGCCAATATTATGTTTAATTAAATCTTAATTTGACATTTCTACTTCTTGCCAAAGTCCTCCTCAAGAGTCAATGAGGTCGAACTCTTTGTGGTGATTCATAAGACACAATGTAATTAAATATATTAATGAATATTAAAACTGAAACTGCTATTATTATAATTATAATTATTTCAGCCGGAATAAATCCTTAGACAATTAGTTTGTTACCATATTTGAGCGTTTGTTTGTTTGTTTGTTTATTTGTTTGTTTGTTAGAATACTGATGGCATGTTTGGTCCTAAAGTCTCGTCCACGAGCAGTGACAGTCCTGACTCCGCCCACATCCCCTCCTCTCAAGTGGATCGCCTGGAGAAGAGAGTGGGTCTGGCCACGTCGGCCCAAGACCTTGTCGATGCAGTGGATGAGTTGTGGGAAGCCACGCCTTCTTCTCAGCACTCTGTCCTTGTAGGCAAGGTGAAGCAAGCCATGTGCAATGAGTGGGCGGGAACACCATGTGACCCAGGGTGGGTGAAGTGAGGGGTGGGGTAGCAATACAAGATGGACATACTTATATATATGTGTGTTAGTGTGCATACAGATGAGTCTGTATTTTTCTTATCTGTACTCTACCGACCAGATAGACAACAGATGCAAACATTAAGTTGTTCTATTTTAAGCTCACTATTTTAAGCTCACTTTATTTTAATTGTTTGTTCGTTGTTGTTGTTTTTGTTTTTTGTTTTTGTCTTTTGTACAGTGGGAGTATTCTGGTAAAGGGTTTGCAACGTCAGATACTCTGTTGAATCCAGTAAATGTGATAAAGTACAACAGTCTCCTTCACAGAGCTCAGACAATGGCCAAGTTCCAGGTAATCCATGGACTAGTTTGCTTGGTTTGTTTTTTGTTGTTGTTTTGTTTGTTTGTTTGTTTGTTTGTTTGTACTTTACCTAATGCTTGGGACTAGTTGAAACCCAGCAGTGATGTGGCATAAATGGTATTTATTTTATTTATTTATTCACATTACTTTTATTTATTTTTAAGCCCAATTTATTATTTACATTGGGCTTTTTTTTTTTCTTTTTTTTTTTACTTAGTTATTCTGAGTGTGCCCAAATACTATGTTTATTGCTTGTATCTGGTTGAGCATGCTCAGTCTGTCATTTCTGCATTGCACATACAGTTACAGGATTCTGTATGTGCATACCAAATTTCATTATTTTGAACTATTCTTGCTGTTTAAACCGCTCCACTGCATTTGAATTATTTGTTGTAGCTCTACAAGCAGAGTCTGGACTTACTTTCAGCTGCACTGGACCTCCTCCGCGCCACCAAATGTCAGAGTTCAAAGGTCAAGCAGCAGCTTGAGGACTTCTTGCAGGATAACACTCTCATGATGGAGCTGAAGATGTTCCACAAGAGTGGGTGTGACCTCGCCAATATGCGCGGTCCTCTCCTGGCCAAGTCCAAGGCCTACTATACCACAACTCAGCGATGTATGTGGGTGGGAGGGGCGGAGTCAGACAAATGCGGAAGTGGTGTGATTAAAAGTTCATTTTCGAGTTGAACTGACTGCAGAGAATGCAGAGACAGGTTTATATAACAATATTTGATGCTCATAGCCCAGAGCAGTAGTGAATCCACACTGTGCCCTATTGCTGATGAGTAACAAATGCTTTGCAAAGCAAGAGTATGTCATAAATTTGTCATTTAGTTTGTTTGTTTGTGGTTGTTTTTGTTTTGATGTTCGTTCCATTGTACATATATATGTATATTGAGCATAACTTGTACTAAAAACTATTTTCTTTATCATCACACCACAACATTATGTTCCTTGTCTCTGGTGTTCTATGTGGCTAGGGTCAGACTGGGAGACCTGGTACGTAATGGGGGCCTTCCTCCTCAACATGAACGAGTTCCAGTTCATCTCACAACAGGAGAACAGCAAGGGCAGCAATGTACCTAGCATGGTGAGTGATGACCCTGTAACTAGCACGGTGAGTGATGATCCTGTACCTAGCACGGTGAGTGATGATCCTTAATGCAAGTAAGCATGATGCCAGCCTGTACTCCCAGGAATAGTTGTACGACTTGTCTTCAACAGTGAACTAAATTTCTAAATCAAAAAATATTTTTTAACTCTGAAATTGAGTTCACTGTTATGTTCTCCATTATCATTTGTAATTCACTCTGTTTAGCAAGAGAACTTACCATAACGTAGGATAAATTTCATCTAGGTGCTACTCTAGGCTACCTTAAGAATTATCTATAATTTAACTTCACCTTGGTAGTATCCTACAGTACCTGCCATAGGAGTAATATGAGTAGTAGTTTGAAGGCAGCAAGTTCTGCGGTATATATGGGTTTGCTTATTATTGAATATAAATTGTTTGTGTCCTTATGTATGTGTGTGTATATTTGTGTGTGTGTGTGTGTGTTGCTGGCAGCTTCCCTACAAGTTAGCTGAAGCTGTCATTAAAGTCAAAGAGGGAAAAGATCTCCGCAAATCTATCCGGAGTCTCTTTGAAGCAGGTATGCATGTATGTACAGTGTGTGTGTGTGTGTGTGTGTGTGTGTGTGTGTGTGTGTGTGTGTGTGTGTGTGTGTGTGTGTGTGTGGACTGGTAACTGGTGATATTATACATAACTGTAACTCAATGCTGTCGATGTGTTGAATGTTGTGTTGGTGGAAGTAAAGAGATATCAAGCTAGGTCTACCAATTGTTAGGCTCCACTGGCTCACATGCGTGGTAATGTTTTACTCTGAGTGTTCATATATATTAGCCATTGACCTGCAGCCATAGGAAAGTAAGTGACTCCTTCGTCACCTGATAATCTTTTTACATCTCTCCATTTATAGGGAAGTATGAGAAGTCGATCTAGCCTAGTTTCTGAAATAAGACTTAATAAATAAATTTAGAGTGATTCTGTAGCAGTAGTCACTCTCCATTCATAGGAATGTTTGGGCACCTGCTAGTTCACAGTGCCAGGTTACTAGGAGCAGAGCAAGCTTGCTAGTTCCCACCATCCACCTACGATGGTTGACACTGAGTGTTGTGCAAGGTCACGCCATAGTTGTTGTGTTGGTGTCTTGCAGTGTTGAACGTGTTCTCTCCTCCATTGAGTGCAAGTGAGAACAAGTCCAGTGAAGTTCAAGAGAAGCAAGCCAAGCTACGCACTAGTCTGGAACTCTTCGTCAACAATTTGACAGTATGTCAATGTGTGTGTGTGTGTGTGTGTGTGTGTGTGTGTGTGTGTGTATGGCAGTAAAAGTGTAATAGAGAGTTGGTAGTGAAAATTGGTTGGTTGGGTACTTGTTTTTTTCTCTGTTTCAAGGACCCGACTTCTCTGTCGCTGCTAATTGCTGGTCTGGCCAGGATATGGAACTTATTGAAGGTTAGAAATCACCTGCAATGCACCAGCCTTCCTGTGGTGATATCTTGTCTCACTGTCTTCATTTACCTCTCCCTCCCTCTCTGTTGTGAACTATCTTGCTAGAAACCTGAAGAGGAGATCATCACAGAATATGGTAGCCATTGGCCTACAGCCATAGGAAAGTAAGTCACTCCATTGTCCCACTTTATAATCCTTTTAGTAGCTTTACAACACTCCAATTTTATTTGTTTCAGTGCGAACCACATTGATGCAGGACATGTCTTGAGGATGCTCACCACTACTCTAAACCACGCCCTTCAGCTCCACCCACATTCCACTCCTTGGATACTCACCAAGGCCAACACACATAATGGTAAACGCCTTTTTGAATTCTTATCCTCATCTCATTTTGTCCATTACCATGGCATGGTCATAAAAACACTCCCTATTCACTAAACTTTAGAACACTACACTACACTTGATTTGTCATAGCTTAACTATGCAACCAACTCTCCTTCTGTCTCACCTATGTCTGCTGTGTGGCTGAGTTGCCGTGTTCCACTATTTCTCTCTCTCTTGCCCTCACTCTCTCTCTAGCTCTGAGTGAGTATGGAGCTGCACTTGAAGGCTACATAGAAGCAGCAGCACTCTCCACCAGCCATTTCCAAAGCCCTGTCCCAGAGGAGGTGTGGCCCACTACAATCCTGCGTCGTCTGGTCAACTGTTGTTTGAAGCTGAATCACCACACGCAAGCAGTTATCCTGTGTCAGCTCCTCCAGCCGGTGGACTATGAGCGGGTGTTCAAGATCATCCAGGAGAATGCAGCCACGATGGTGGAGAGTATGTTCCCGTATCTGTGGGACATGACCATCATCGAATACCTCATCCGTATCCTGTCATTGAGTGGGTGTGGCAGGAGTGGGGAAGTGTATTGGTGGAATTGATAATGTTGGCCAGTTTGTTTAAAAAAAAAAAAAAAATTTACCTCAGATTATCACAATCTACATCTCTAGTCCTTTGTTACTCTCACCAACAACAGTCATGATGATGATGTTAAAAATCATAAAATAATATATGATAATAATAATAATAATAATAATAATAAATGTTTGGCAAACTAAGCCATGTTATTTACTGTATGGCCTAAATGATGTTACACTGCATGCCGTTTTGTTTGTTTGTTGTTGTTTTCCTGAACTTATTAAATCTAGACGTCCAGTCTAAGAAGCCAGAGTCTAACAGACATGTTGCAGCTGTAAGTTGCACAGGTTAATGAATACATATCGGGAGGCCTTCCATGTTGGTTCTCTCCTGTCCTGTTCTTTATGCAGGTTAGAGTGGCTGGTCAGGCAGATCTCAACTTCCACAACACTGCAGATGTGCTGGACAGAGCAGCTGAAGTGAGGAGGAGGAAGTTCCTGAGGTGCCTGTACTCCCAGATCACACATGCTCTGTAGACTCTCATGACATCACTATTACTATAATGGATGATAATATAACCTTGCTCACCACATTTACAAATGTTAAGCAATAATACATTTCCATCTTCTAATACCAACTGTTCACTGGCAATAGATGATCAATTGGCAATAACCAGTGAGCTTGGTCTATTATAGTTTCTCTGGTTCCATGTCAAGACATCCACACTTGCTGGACAAGTATTTAAGACACAGGGAACCCTCATCACTGACAGTAATATCAACAGTTAATTTTACTGTTTATAAATGCCACAGATATTTATTATTAAACGAAATTAAGTGCTACAGTGGTGAGGCAACGATGATGGATTTAGTGGTAATATCAACAGTTAATTTTACTGTTTATAAATGCCACAGATATTTATTATTAAACGAAATTAAGTGCTACAGTGGTGAGGCAACGATGATGGATTTAGTGTGACATTTAAAAAAATCAAAGTCATGAGTAACAAACAGATCATGCATGGAGTTCACTAAAAGGTCCATATCATCACAAGTTCGGTTCTGCAAGCAAAACTGAAAACAACAGAATATATATCGAGTTGAATAGTTCCTCTCATTGGTAGCTTGAAATCATAAAACAAAAAATTATGATGAAATAATGGAGAGAAAAAGAAAAAATGTGTGAAGAGATTAGCCCTGTCAGAGTGGGTTGGGCTGATGGTACGAGTCGTAGTTGTTTCTATAGCCACCACGTCCACTTCCTCCTCCCCTACTGTGACCCCGCCCTCCTCCCCTACCTCGGTATTGTCCCCCATCATCGTTGCGATACCTGGAAATACAAGTACACACACACAAACAAATAAACAAACAAACGAAGAGCTAAATGGCACAAGGGTGGGGCTATATCATCTGAATACCAACAACACTAGAGGTAAACAAGAGTAGTAACAATGTAAGTCTCCACAACCAGTTAACCAACAGTCTAGCACTATTTATCTGATTGTTTAACTTGAGAACACCCTGATAAATTGTGCAAAAAAAATTTCTGAAATTAGTTGGGCATCTGGTCTGCTTATGGCCACTGGGTAAAGATAGTCAAAACTGGCCAGCATTACAGAAAGATGTAAACGTTTGAAGTCAAACTAAAAATTTCACAGGGGGATTTCCTGAGGAAAACACTACTTCTCATTAGATAAACTTATAAAGGAAGGTAAGGAAAGTTCTTAAACTACATTAGAGTACTAAGAAAAATCAGGTTTAAAATAATCAATAGCAGAGGCAACAGCTTGAAAAAATAATTAATAATAAAATAAAACCTTGCATGCGCTCTTTATTAGTAAAGTACTACTCATACATTCAAATATTTTTAAAAAAATTAATAATAATCCTTTAGATATACAGACAGCATTTGGTTTGAAAATTCTATGGTCTGTTTGACTCACCTGCCGCGCCCACCACCTCGTCCTCCTTGATAATCACCTCGTCCTCCTTGATAATCACCTCGTCCTCCTTGATAATCACCTCGTCCTCCTCGATAATCACCCCGTCCTCGATAATCACCTCGTCCTCCTCGATAATCACCTCGTCCTCCTCGATAATCACCCCGTCCTCCTCGATAATCACCCCGTCCTCCTCGATAATCACCCCGCCCTCCTCGATAATCACCTCGACTACGCCCCCTCCAGTTCCTTCGGTAGCGATAATAGCCATAGTTGTTGTTGACACTGCTCACACCAAATGTCTCAGTGTTCACTTCTCTCTCCTCATTCCTCGTGGGACGTCTGCACAAAGAACACCAACTCATAATTACAAGCCATGTATGCCCAAACCAGCCCCACATGTCAGCCCCACATGTCCAAGTCTCCCACACTCAAGTACATTGACTAGCAGATCCAGTATATACAGCCAAACCCTGCCTATCCGCTCATCAAAGTTGCAGGCACCTCAATAAAAAGGCTGATTTTCTGTAATATTTGAACAAAATTTCTGTATTTTTGGAGCTGTATCGTATCTGACGTGAAAATTGGGCACTGTAGCTGCTAGCGTTATGAGAAAAACAAGCGTAATGAATCAACAAAAGTAGAAAACTGACAAATGGTTAAGTTCCAGCCAATTTAGTGAGGATTTTAAACGGCTAAAGTAAAAATAAAAATAAAAGTTATACTTGATAAAAAGCTACAGTCTACCTCTTAGTAATACTTCCAGCTGGCTTGATATTGCCTATGAATGTATGACGTATTATTCTATGGTTTAAATGGGTGTGGTTAGGGGTGTGGTACTTGCATTTTCTGGGGGAAGTACTGAGATGATATCATTATTGTAGTATTAACAGTATAAAATAAATAGCATATTTGAAGATACACGCAGTAGAAGTTATGGGCACTCATTGCTCCAACAGTATCAACAACTCTGACGGTGCATTGCATTGTAGCCACTCAACTCACCTGGCAGACGCTGCATTCGTCTCACAAGAAATATTATCGAAGAAACTCTTGGTCTTGTCATAATACTCCTCCACTTCATCTGACACACTCTCACTGTCTTCAATAATTTCTGCCTCCTCCCCAGAAGACTCGTTAAAGTCGTGACCCGACCCCACAGAGGCTTTCCGACTTGAACTTTCAGACGGCTTCCTACTGTGGTCGTCAAGTCTGAGCTGCTTGAACTCCTGCTCGAGGTCTTCTTTATTGAAGCGAGCATTAGCAGACTCAAAGTCAAATTCACTATCATACTTGTAAGTGGTCCTGTCAGGAGGCCGCTCCTGATTCTGGTGGCCTTCAGGACGCCTCCCACCTCCACCATGCCCCCCTCGATAGTTCTCTCTCCGACTTCTTGAATTACCTAGAATATATATATGTATATCACCAATAGGAAAATAGGAAACTCAGCATAACACACAAATACTGCATAATTTTCAAACATTGAGGGTACACTGTCCAATGCTAGTTAACAGCTCAGTTAGCAAAATACTACCTCACCTCAAGGGATAAGCAGACAAGCAGAAGTTTCTCTCCCCAAACTTTGCGTGCAGCATGATATTAAAATTGCAACTCAAAATTACAGCATTTAGCTCGTACTTATTTCATGCTAATTACTCTCAACAATGAACTAATTTACTCTTTCCGTCGTAACCTGTTACATAATAGATAGCAAAGGGCTAACTCGAACTTACCTCCCACCCCTCTCTCCCCAAACAAAATTTTAACAAATTTGCTAAACAGAATCCTAATAAGTAATGTAATAATAGTAACATAAGGAATCATGATAATAACAACAATAATTGTAGTAATGATGATACATCTCACACTTCAGCTTACCTCTACCAGAGTTGACATTGCCGCCACTACTATAGTTTCGTCCACTGCCACGCCCACCACCACCATCTCTCTGACCCTGATCTCTACTAGACCTCCAGGACTGCTTATTCCTACCACCACCCCCACCCATTGCAGCACCAGAATCAACATCATCCTGATGAACACTCCCCCATCCACCCCCACCAGCTGTCTTCTTTCCCTGACCACCATCTCTGGTGGGCTTGCTGGAAGTAGACCCGTGGGTAGCCTGGACAGTGGATGGGAGATGAGAATCAGCAGACTCCACTTTTCGCTGCTGTTGCTGTTTGTGCTGAGGAGCTCTTGCACGTGAGGCTGCGGAGGGGGAGTGTGCCGACACAATGGGAGGTTCATGGTCCAAAGGCTGCACAGCTGATGTTGGAACTGAATTGACAGTGGGCGTCAGCGACACATCCGAATCTGATAGACATGAATTGAAAACAAGAGACAGAAACAAGAATGGACAGAGATCATAGCCCAGTTGAATTATACCACAAAAAAAGTGGGTTATTAAGGCACAATTTCTACTAAAAAGTGAACAGTACAACACACACACTCACACTGAGTAGACTAGACAACACACAAAGTATGTATTGAGAAATAATGCTACTTGCACCAGAGCTATCTCACCAGGAACTGCCACTAGAGGAGTAGAGCTAGCCTGAGGCTTGTTGTCAGTGCCTGTTGGCGCAATAATAGGAGAGACAGATAACTCTGGGCCTAGACTGGTTGACGTGACGACAGCTTGATCCGAAGCCGACTCAGCAACTTGGCTCCCGTGGGGAGGCACCACGGCAACCAAATGACCTACACAAGAACAACGCTTAAGACTGTAAATAACAAATAACAAGCCATTGTATTTACATGTAACTAAAATTACAGTTGCTAGGAGAGGTTAGGAATATACCAATTAGCCTAACCTGTCATTTATAAAACATATAAACATTGATATGCCTCACCCCCAACATCCAATAGGATATATCTGAACTATTAACCTCTGAAAGAAAAAAAATCCCTACCACACAGACCCCTGCCCTCTACTAGTCCTCACCAGGCCGCATGCAGCAAAAAGAAATGGGAACTGGGTAAACTCTATTCATAAATGTTCTCTTGTTTGATTCCTGTCTAAATCATTTAACCAGCACCTTGTATATTTCACTCAATGTACACAATAGTGATAAATACAAGTAGTTTTTTTTTTCCCCTCATCTTTGTGATCAGTAAATGTCACAGATTTTGCCTTTCTCTCCCCCCCCCTCATCCACCTCATTATGACTCTGGCAACGAATTGTAATTAAGCAGCAGCAAACAATAACAAAAACACACATACCACAACACTAATCATAGAGTGACTTTACTTACTTGGGTTTATTAATGACTTATGATTATGGATGGAATAAACAGGTGATCAAGTTTTGTTACCATGAAATTTAAAGGAGCAATAATGCGAAAATACTATTCCCAGAACTATGTTATTCCATGCTCCTTTTCTATATACCTACTTTAAATTTAATTTATCATCTCCTTTTGGTGCCCATCAGAGCCCAGCACTAATTGGATACATCAATAAGTAAATTAAATAAAAATCTTAACAACACTCAAAATCCTTTTTAAAAGTCACTACACAACTGCACTTCTACGTGTACAAATAAACACATACCAGGCAACGAAGAGTTCATTATGCTGGTCTGAGGTGATGCTCTAGAAGAAGGCTGCGGTGACGCATTCTGGGGAGGCAAAGAGGAGGGCTGGGGGTGGCGGCTTCCCCCGGAAGCACCCATCATCATGGGAGGCCTAAAATATGGCATCCCAAATGCCGAGTAACCCCCAGGGGCAGGTGGGCGAGCGTAGTAGGGATGGGAGGTCTGGGGAGGTACCACTCCCCCAGGTCCAGGGGGCATGGTAGGTATCGGAGGGAGATGTGGCAGCGGGTGTCCAGGAGATTGTGACACCATAGACCCAGGTGTGAGGAGTGACGGAGGGGGCAAAGTGTGCTAATAAATACATGAGTCAATCATTAACTTCCACCATCATATATGGCAAAGAAAAGGAAAAATCAGCCAAATTGACCCAGAGAGCAACGCATGCCATTACCTAATGCCACCAAATGCCCTTTGAAATGGGGTACCCACTGCTAACAGAAATATATGCACCATAATGATGATCAACAACTACGTATAAATCCTCTGCTTTCATTTATAGAGGTTGGAGTGTCCATAGCTGTAGTACAAGACTTTTCCATCGACTAATTTGGCAAACGCTCTAATTAATGCACATCAACCAACTTACTGCTGACACAATAGCTGGGTCTTGTGGAGGATCAGAAGATTCACTCTGTTGACCAGGGATATTACTGACATTCAAATCCTTTATGTCATTTCCTCTGAATATAATATACTCGTACACTTCGTTGCGAGGTTGAATTTGCTTTGCTGCCTGTCTTCCCTCAGTCCCAAAAGACCGAACTTCAGTAAAAGATATATTCTTGGATTAATAAACAAATAAAGAACATTTAATTTTTGTCTACCTTTCGCTAATGTGACTGTGGAGTTTTCAGCATCAACCTCATATAGAGTACCTTCGTACCGTATTTCGGCCTTGGAAATAAGGCTGATTTTACTTCCAAACAATGGTTTAGTTTTACTCATAATTAAAAACAATTCTTTCTACTAGTAAGAGTAAGTTCTCTCTAAGGATTACAGAAGATACTCTAGTTTCTCTCTAATTTTATTCATTTTTTTTCCTTCTAATTTGAAATAAAAATCTCTGACCCTTTCAACAAAAAAAAAAAAAAAAAAAAAAAAAAAAGGCGATTGATTCGCACGTGAGCTTAGTACAGTCTTAAGTTTAGAATATATAATAGGCGACTCGACAATGGCGGAGATTGGTAGAACTTTCGTGACGGCGTATTACCAAACTTTTGATGGAGCTGATAGATCTACTCTACGCAGTTTATACGTATGTGCTTCTTAGGGTCTGTGTTAGTTTTGTTCACAATGCCCTTTACAATTATCGTGAGAATCCAAGTTGAAGGCCTGCTCTCTCTCACCTTTTAGTATTACCTTTGTTTTGTAGTTGTGTTCTATTGACAATCCCATGTGAACTTAATCATTGTGTATTGATTAAAGGCTATGATTTACCCTGTCAGGTCGCTTTTCTTTTTTATCTTAGGCTAACTCTCCACCATTTTATTTTATTGGAAGGAAGTTAAAATTTGAGAACGAAATGTAAATGTGAAGGTTCAGATCCCTTTCCTAGTTATTGTATATTCCATATATTCAGATGTGTGTCAGCACAAATAGTGCCATAGTGCACAAGTAATTCAGACAACAAGGTAGCTAAATTAATCTGACAAAAAGTTGATTTTTGCCTTTGCAAAATTTAAAATAACCAAATTTCTACATGTGCCATTGTTATCTTATTCACAGTTTAGGGAACCATTGTTCAGTCCATTTTACAAGTAGCTATGCAGCTATTGACCATGTAATTTAGGTAACAAATATGGAATTATTTCTTCCTCAACTTTCCAAAATAGTTGTAGCTTCTGTAGTGAAAGGAAACCATTCTGATTATATAACTGAGCAGTACTTAGAAAGCACTCTAGCATCTAAAAACAACTTAATTTCGTATTACATGTGGTAAAGGGTTTTCAATGCCATAGAAACCACTCACTGCAACTGTGTGACTTGAAAAAAACTAACAAACGAGAGGGAAAAAAAAACAACAAAAAGTGTTTCTTAGGAAATACTAACAATTAGCCAATATAGGCAACTATATTTTTATTTTTTCATTGAATGTTTACGTTGTGCTACTCTTTAGCTAACCTGTTCAGGTCTAGCTACCTGAACAAGGAGTCTTTAGCAAACAATAAACTAACATGTGCTACATCAACTCATTATCGTCTAATCATATCATGATCCATCCAGAACCACCACAAACTGTATCATGTCATCCCATATATATGTACTATAAGTTCTCTTGGGAAAATTAGTCCATCATAAGTCAAGCTCAGTGAATGCAGACCGCGTTACCTGCTAGTGGCTTGTTGCTGTGGTTGAGTCCTACCATGCCGGCATAGTATCCGGTTGCTCGCCACACACTAGCCGCGTCAACTTGCTGAAGCTGGGCATAGCTTATGGTGGGCTCTGGTCCTTCGATCCAGTACCAACCTCCAGCTCAGGGATTTACGACCCCTGAACATAACCAGTAGCTGTTACACACAACACTTTCACACACACATGTTCACCGAAGTACCAAAACAATACTTACCTTTGCGGCTTGACTTGCTCAATGGATTTTCAAGTAATAGCATGATGTTGCATAGGGCTACAATTATGATGAACAACACATTGACCAAGATAACTTACCACTGCCACTATGTAGAAGATGAACTCCAGTCATCTGCAAAAGTCAGATACATCAGATATAACCTTATTCAAATGGTTCTTTGGATGATATGGGTAAAGATCAAACCAAAAGTTTCTGTTTAGTACTGTGTGTGACAGGGTTGACCTCCAAGTGAACACAAAATGCAAGTGTATTAGTAATGTGCTTTAGCACAAATGGCGGATGAGCCTATGCACAGATGAAACACTTCAATAGAATCTATCAGTCCCTTTCTAAAAGTATAAGTATGTAGCCGTTGTGACCATTATATACTTTAGCTAACAAAACAGAACTACTTTCTTACCTCAATTTCCCGAGTGCTGGTATTTTCTGTAGTCTCTAATATCTGTCATTCCAACTTTCTGAATTACCAGTAGCTTTTGACAACAAGCACTCACAGCTACTAAAAATGGCCGAGATTTTTGAAATTGCATCTGGTAAAGGGTCTCAATACCATAGTAACCATTCATCATAACATTGTGCAATTTGGTAAAACAAGTTCTAAAGAATTACTGCACAGGTCAAAGTACAAAATGACATACGTGCATCCATACATGTGTATATAAACAAACAAATATCCCTGATTTTCAATTGTGTTACCCTTGATAGTATCTTGCTCGCCAATAAGTATAAAATGACATACGTATGTCCACACCTATTCATGTTGCATGTCATGTTATAAATAAATGGTTGGAGTTAGTCACATTGTGATGTAGGAGTTCACTGTTCAAACTTCAGATACACCAATTTGTTGGTTCTTACCAAAAGGGTGGTCAAGCAAGCCCTAAACAAAGTTCAAGTGCTGCCACACTCCGATATTGCCCTGATTTTCTGTGATAACTGTCTATTTTTTTTGTAATTTGTTTAACCTCTAGTCCCACTATTGTTGTGGTTTTTTGTTTTTGTTTTCAGGTCGAGGATTCTGAATTAATATTTGAGGGTACTCGTCACATTGGACCAGATGCTATCATAGCCAAACTATTGGTGAGTGGTACAGAAATATTCCTTCATAATTTCTTTCTCAGCCTTCTTTTACTCATTAGATGTATTCTCGCACGGTCCTGGGTTCGATTCCCAGTGGCGACTAAATATTTTTAATTCTGTATTATTTGTGAAAGAGAGAGAATACATCTAATGAGAAATATTCCTGCTGTCAAAGCTATAACTTTTTTCTTTTTTCTTTTTTTGCAGGGATTACCATTTTCGAAAGTGGCACATTCTCTTTCCACTATAGACACTGCCCTCGTGGCTAACTCGGTATTGGTGGTGGTTGTGAATGGACAACTGAAGGTAAATGATCTGAATACATCTGTTGACTGTGTTACTAAGTAATGGCTACACTCACTTGTCGACCATTAGCATTAGAGTGCATCCTAGTTCAGAGGCGTAGGCAGGATTATTAAAGGGGGGGGGGGGGTTACTTAGTGACCACACCCATTATTATTTGATGGATACAAAGCAACAGCAATATAGTTATTTGACTTCTATGTACATGCCTTTCTAACACACTATTGTATTAACTCTTGTTTCATTGGCGAATAAGCGAGAGGTAATGTGTGCAGTCTGTTGCTGATCTTATTTAGCATGTCATATACTTCTCTAGTTGTCTCTTTTACTGCTCATTTTTTATTCTAAAGTTGCCTCTTTGGATTTATTCCAGCTGAGTTACACTATATATATAAGTTATATATATGTTACGAGGGAAAGGTTTGAGGATCTTTTTGTACCGTCATAAAACCACAATGTTACACTGACACGACATGAAATGGAATGGTCCTGTAAAGGTTTTAATTGTTTTTAAATGACTTGGTGTGTTTGTGTGTGTGTGTGCTTGTAGACGGACGATGATCCTGTGCACTCGTTTAGCCAAACTTTTATTCTGGAGCAGATTGGCGATTCTTTATTTGTCAAAAAAGACATCTTTCGCCTTTCACTTCACCACCAATGAAGAACATATATATCATCCAAGACTTGTCTGTAGTTTTGTGGCTAAGCTATTTATGTGGAAATAATGGTCATACTTTTGATTTTAGTGATTTTCATTTTAAACTAAATTGAAAATCAGCTACGTAGTCCTGAGGTTTCCAGGAATGGGGAGAGGGGATTAGACTGGAAAAGATTGGTTGGTCAGGAAGTGATGATACAACAGCAAGCACCTTAGAGGCTAGTCTCACAAGCCAGACCTTTTATCACTGCAGGCAGCTCCACTTAGAGCTATTAGGTAAAGGGTCTTGCTTGAGACTACTCAAGTGTAAATAAAAATGCGATTGAGTTGCTATTAGAAAGATAAGTCATTCTGAAGAAATGAATGGTGGCTCTAATCCTCGGAGTGGGTGACATCAATGTACAATGCTCTACCACTGCAACCAGATGACAACTAACAAGCGTGTTCAATTCAAGAACGGAATTAAGCCTGCTGCCTATATTTATATAGCTCCTCAGCCATTCAGACGGTTCCCGGGAAAATGCAATGGTGCTCGCTATTTAGAAATCCGCAGTGGGGCGGAGGCTAAATGTTTTTGGCGCCTTTTTATAGTTAGAGCCGCGCCAATTATTGGTGTGTGGGTCTCACGCTTACTGAAGCCACGCCTATTATATTGACTCATTTTGCAGCAGTACTTGAGCTCTGAAATTTGTCTTGCTATTCAGTTCTGACGAAGTACACAGGCTTAACCCATTGTTTGGGCCAACATCTCCTTCTACTAGTCTTTGTTATTGTCCTTAATCCAGAAGATACGTAGACTTCGACTTCCCAACTTAATCGGTATGGATGGCGAGAGCGACAATGGAGTGGAAGATAAAAAGATCAGGGACGACTATGAATCTGTGTGCAGTAAACTAAACATGGACCAAGAATCAATGGATTCTGCTTGGACGTCGTATACGGACATTCGTGATTACTATACACTTGAGGTAAATTAAATAAACCCTTATTAGATTGATGATTAATTGCTACAATAGTGGGGGGGGGGGGGGGGGAATAGGGTACTAATAACTATTCATTTAGGGGCTGTGTATTTTTTGGTGGCTCTAATTACAAGTGTGGCTACAGCAAACCTGATTGTGGCTGAATGTGCCAATTGTTTTAAAAGTGGGACTGTTTTCCTCACTGCTTTAAATTTTGTACTAATGGCTTCAGTTTGTTTAATAGCTTTGGTTTCTTTAGCAGATAGTTGCTGTAAGTGTTGGGTGGACAAAGCTTTTACAAGGCACTGCCACAAAACCTTAGCTGATTAGAATGTAGAAACTTGGTGAGTTGTTAATACAATTATCTAGAATGATCTACCATTGTAACCTTATTACACTTGTAAATGGTAGGGGAAATAGAGAGGTAAAATATATGAGTGAAGAGAAGTTTTTGTTCATGTGACCCGTCACATAGTTTAGACATGTATACTCACATGTGATCATGTTGTCCTTGTTTGTGGTTAGGGTAGTCATCTGGAATGGCTGGGTTGTGCCTTGTATGTGGCTGGCCAGAGCCTACAGCTAGAGACTGTGGAAGGAGGCACTCTGAAGGGGAACAGTGTCTCTCTCACTCAAATACTGCGTGCAACAAAACTCAAGTAAGTTGATAGCTGGTATGGGATGTCACTTCAGTTTCTTTTCGGATTGAATGACTTTCATGCATGGCTTATGGTTAGTGAGTCAGCTTTCGAAAGTAGTTTGATAGCAGTAACGGCTCCAACGTGTAAAATAAATGCAAATTTCCTAGCAGGAACTGTTGAAACCTCACGAAACGGATATAGTATCTGTAACGTGGTATCACTTTGTCGCAGCTACTGGTTGTTTATTGTTTGTTGGTGCCAGCAAGAGCTGCGAATACGTCACATCTTGCTTGCTTCGGTGCATCTATTTCTCAGCACGTCGCTCCTTGTAGTGCGTAACTAATCTTCAAATATATTGCACGTGTGAACAGGATACAAACAGAATGTGTCCTCCCTCCCTTCCCCTGTGCGGTAAAATTCTTTTCTTGTGTGTGTGATGTAAGATGAGGAACGATTTGAACACCTGCTTATGGATCTATTGGATTTTTATGTTAAGTTGTTTGGAGTTGGCCAATGCGAAATGTTTTATCTCCCTCCCTTCCAGCCGTCATTTCGAGAAGCTATCATTCAAGGATCAGGGGGAAGCCCCTGTCAACTTCTTCATAATTAAGGAAACTGGGTGCCACCTCTGTTACGACCGATTTAGTTACTGTATTGCTGCAGTTCAGAATTACTGTTATATACCTAAGTTTGATTGGTGGACAAGTTCGGAGTGGTTTATGAAGGGATAATATTTTAAGCGATACGAAAGGCATGGTGAGGTCAATAATGATAAGGTTGAAAGTAGGTGTGATAAAGTAGGTGTTGCTTTGATCACCTTTGTTGTCACACAAATTTGACAGAATTTATTTACACTAAATAGCGAGCTGGGTGGCAGTGACACTTGGACTGTACCTGTGAAGATATGTAAGCGTGGTGGCATGGTGATGTAAATATAACAAACAAAAACACTCTGAACTCAAAAAAGAGGTGGGGTAATGAATCTTTAAAAGACCACATATGGCTTATCTTGCTATGGTGCTTGCACATCTCCTGTTTGTTTGTCTTTTCCTTACTTTCTGTGATTTTAATAAGGACTCAAAACATCCTATTAACAACTTACATTTTTTCCCTATTTATTTGTAGTTTGATTGAGTTCTTCAAGAAGATGAGGAAGTGGCAGGAGATGGCTCAGCTCCCTCTCTCCTTCCAGCAGAAGATTGAGGCTCTAGAGAGGAAGTTTGAAGTGGCCTCCATCATCTATGAAAAGTATCGCAAGGTGTTCAAGCAGCTATTTAACATGTCAGACGACAAGCCAGAGCCCAATGCTCCAGCAAGAAGAGGCCGGAAACCTCACCAGTGAGCTGATAACTAATAGTGGCTAGTTTTCAAATATACACTTAGTAGCAGTTTAATTGGGTCGTGGCTTGCTGTGGCTTATTCTTCAACCTGCCGATATTTTATACTTAGTGCGTGATAAAAATGTTTATGGCCTGATATTTGTCCAGCTGTAGATTCAGTGTGAGGTGTATTATCACAAATAAATAGCATACTGTCAGTAAATTTTTAAACTATGGGAACCTGAATAATTCTCCCTGTTGGCAGTTTTGGGTTGATTAAATTTATAGTAGCTAAGTAATTTATTAATAAAATATCAATTTTTTGCTGATTTCAGCATTTTGTGGTGTTGCCGTGGTCTCCACTCAGTTGTGGTCAGTATTAGCTTTGTGTTAATTGGTTTAGTAATGAATTAAATAATGATAATGGTCCGCCTCCCTCCCAGTTTGCCCAGCTGTGTTAATTCATTTATTAACTTGGCTGCTTATGATACATAATGCCAGTACATAGCTGGTTTGCCAGTGCTGATGAAGACCACAATAGTAAGACTGTTGTGGTTGTGTTGTTTTAAAAATACTATTTATTTTGGACGTTGTTGTTGTGCCAGCTTACTTGTCATGTGAGTCAGAGTGAGGAGTGCAGGCTTTGACATGCTTTCTCTTGTGGGGTGTGTAGTTGCCATGTGGTCTTTGACCAGCTTTGACAGAGACCTGCCAAAGGAAAAGCTCGTAGTAATGTAGAGACATGAAGACCTATCGAGAATGGAAGTGTGTAGCGTGACTTGTGTGAGCTTGCAGAAGCATGCTCTGATTACTCAGGTTTACTCCCGTTGTATTATTTCCTGCCATCTGTGGATGTTCCAGTTGCGGGTTTAGGGAGGACGTATCTCGGCTGTGGACTAATTGTGGAGTAGTTGTAATAGTGATAATTGTTGTGGTTAATTCTCTCTCCCTCTCTGTAGCAAGAAGCCGTGCTCGGCTCACGATGTGTTTCGCTTCGGCTGGACTCTGTACATTCATATCAAGAGTAAGACCTCGTAGTAGTTGGTTGGAGTATTGGTGTTGTAGCTGTTAGTTTTGCTGTTATGAAAGGTTCAACTAGCTGTGGGTCAAATGTACCCATGGTTACCAATGTGTAGGTGTGAGATGTGCATAGAACCTCTCAAATTTTTTAGTGATGGTTGTCTAATGTTGTCAGCTCTCCTTCACTCCTTCATTTCTGTATCCCCCTCAGGCAAATATCCTCTGATCAATGACGACCTGGTCAACTCACACCACTTGCTACTTTGCTGTCTGGACATGATATATTCCGCTGCCTACACAAAGAGGCGGGACTTGCTCCACCCAGACTGCCCCATCAAAGTGAGCGAGGACGATGCGATGGAAGATGGCCAGTCTGGGACTACCGACATCAGTGTACTGGGGCAGCTGTGTGACATGTTCAATGGTGTGTATGTGTGTGTGTGTGTTGTGAGCACGGATCCCTTTGATGTATGTATGGTATGGTAATAAATGTTTGAATAAATATTTGGTAAGGGTTGCCACTGGAGTGATACCATCAGAAATTATAACAGTCTGTGGTTCTACAAATAGGCCAATGTCACACACACACACACGCACACACACACACACACACTGAAAACCATGCTATGGCTCTGATTCCAAGTATTGCTGAATAGATGATAGAATGCCGGGTAAAGTGAAACATGTTCTAATTCAATTACCTACTCAGTGTATGCGTGTGTGTGTGTGTGTAGGTATAGAGAAGGAATGTCGTGTGATCAGGGACTACCACTGGAACGACAGATTGCGAAATTTATTTGCCTCCAAGATTCTCTCAGCCGGCTCAGGAGGAGCGGGGAAGTCTGGTGCGGGGTCGGGGTCTTCAGACTCATCACAATTCCTCCTTGTCCTGTCACCGAGTCTTTTTCAAGCGAATGAGTAAGTCCTAGCTTTGGTGTGGTGGTAAAGTTATTCTTGGCCCATTATGACAAGCTGAAGGTGGTGGGGGGAATACTAGCTCTGAACAGCCAGTAATGACACACTCTGGGTCAGCAGTACAATCAGTTGTGGCATGTGGTCTTTGTCAGTGGTAGTCATCTGTAGGGTTGTTTGAATAGAACCCAGAACAGTACTAAATGGTTCGCCGAAATAACCATGTGGTTGCCGAGTGTTTAGTGTTACTATTAGTGGGCTGGTTGGGTTGATAGCTAAAGTATACTGAATTGCCTTGCGTGAAGGATGGCTTGGTTGAACCGAATCCCCCTGGTCATGCCATTGGTCAAGAGGGTGCTGTGTTTGAGACCACTCCATCTTTTATCATTAACCATTTGTTAATTTTATTTGTTCCATCTCTTATCTTATTTCTCCCACACAGGAAGAATCTCAATCGAGACTATGAAATGTCAGTTCTGGAAGAAGGGGACTTTGACGAGAGGGTGTTCTTGCATCCGAGTGCCAACGAGGAAATTGGCACCCCGTTGGCCGTGGGGGCTCACAATTTCCGCAGCAGCCTGGCCGCCCACACTCCCCCGCAACACGTCCAGTACGGGACTCCCCTGCTGGGTCGAGAGATGCTGGGCACTCGAGACCATCGGCTCACACCGGCTTCCGAGGCTACCCACCACGTGTCCCAGCTCTTCCTGCTGCTCGAGGGATGCAGGCCGGAGCCTTCAGAGTATGTGCGTAAGCTTTGCAGCTCGTGCATGGCCAACCCTTTACCAGAATTGGAGGGCACTGTTAAGGACATGGGGGAGAAGCTGGTCAAGGAATCTCCACCGGTAAGAATTAATGGTTGTTATACATACTGTATTGTTCCAACCCTAGTAATTCAAAAGTATGCTATGATGAAAGTTCATGATGAGCATCCAGTTGTGTTGTTAGAGGTTTACTTTTTGCCTTGTGTTAGATCATGTTAGATCATGTTGCTTGTGTTAGGATCATGTTGCTTGTGTTAGGATCATGTTGCATGTGTTAGGATCATGTTGCTTGTGTTAGGATCATGTTGCTTGTGTTAGGATCATGTTGCATGTGTTAGGATCATGTTGCTTGTGTTAGGATCATGTTGCATGTGTTAGGATCATGTTGCTTGTGTTAGGATCATGTTGCTTGTGTTAGGATCATGTTGCATGTGTTAGGATCATGTTGCTTGTGTTAGGATCATGTTGCTTGTGTTAGGATCATGTTGCTTGTGTTAGGATCATGTTGCTTGTGTTAGGATCATGTTGCATGTGTCTGGATATGTTGCTTGTTTACAGGAAGGAGATGTTGAACCTGCCAACTTTGCCAAGAAGCGTCTTCAGCTGTCCCAGTCTCTGTACTACAAGCTGTTGGACGCCATCATGAGGGATGAAGAGAAAAGGCATCAGGAAGTGTCCTCCTTACAGGTGCTTAGGTTTTAACTATGTTGGTGTTATTATTATTGTTGTAATTATTATTACTATAATTGTTATGGTTTTTTACTAAATCTATTAAAGGTTGTTGTTTTGTTGTTGTTTTTCTTTTTTCTTTTTCTTTTTTCTTTTTTTTCTTTTTTTTTTCTTCGTTGTTGTTTTTGTTGTTATGGACTGTATGTAGAAGTTTGCTTATTGTCCCACTTGGTATGAACTGGATGAGATTATTTTCTGGTTATTTGGTGTAAATACAGAATATCCTGGAATACAGTCTCTTCCACAAATCTCTCTACTCTCTCTGCGTGGAAATTGTACTCTTCTGCTACAATTCACAGAGCAGGTAAAGGGTTGTCATCAGACGAACATTTCCTTTGCTTACCTCAACCTGTCTTTTACTCTGTGCAGGACCTTTCCCTGGGTGCTGGAAGTGTTTGGTATCAGTGCTTATCACTTCTACAAGCTCATTGAAGTGGCCATCAAGTTGGAGAGCAGCTTTCCTCGTGGCATCATAAAGCACTTGAACAGAGTAAGGAAGGAAGAAAAGGAATTAATAATGAAAAAATTGAGAATTTCTCTGGCTAGGCGTGAATTAGAAGAAGACTTCTTTATGAATTTGGTCCGTGCTGCTTCAGTTGCTGAAGTTGAATATAGAAGTGACCAGTACACATGCTATCGACTCAAGTTGTACCAGGAGTTTGTTTAGGAATTAATCTAAGGGGTGGGGGTGAGACTGAGTTTGCGCGATCTCACGGGGTCACAACTTTCACACTTAATTAATGAGAGGAATGAGGAGATTGGTGGGTAAGGGGTAGTAGAGAAATCTTTGTGGAGAATATGTATTTTAAGAAAATTTCAAGGGGGCATAATGAACTCGGGGGGGGGGGGGGGGGAGGGGGGGGAGATTCCCTTGCCCCCTTTAAGCACAACTCCTGGTTGTACTCCCATGATAGTGCCTCACTTGACTTGCTCTCTCAGTGATCGTAGTGTCTGTCGGCCATAGTACTATGCAATTGTTCCTGTTGTGTCAGGTGGAAGAAATGGTGCTGAGTCAGCTAGCCTGGATGTCTGGCTCTCCTCTGTTCGATGCCATTGAAGTTGCTGGTTCAGTCCCACCTTACAAGGACGTGGCTCTTCCTAACCCAGCTGGAGTGGGAGGGCGTGGCATTGGCTCCCCGCTCCCCCACCCACGCATCACCAAGCTGGGTGCCCGGGTTCCAGACTCACCTTTGTCCGCCATTCAGAGAGGCCACATAACCTCGGCCAGTCCAGGGTCCACTGCTCGCCGCGCTTTGTTCAGTCCTGGGAAACTAGCCAGGAAGTCTCTGGTGCCCATAGCACCCAAACCACCTCAAGCCAGTGCTGCTGGAGGGGGAGGGGCTGGGGGTGTGACTGTTCAGCTCATCACTGATGTCATCAAGAAGAAGCTCCAGCAGACCACGCCCACTAATTCCCCTTCGAAAGACCCAACAGATGTTGCCGGGGGAACGAGAAGTAGCCCCGTGAAGAGCACTGCCCCTATCATTCCGCCCTCTGCCAGTCTCCTGGGCCCCACCTCTTCTCCTGTGAAAGCTCTCAATCTGATTGGTTCGGATCTGCTACAGTCTGCGGCGTCCACCGTTCTCTCTCCCAGCAGTAAGGGACTTCCCCTGTCACCCGGAGGCGTGAGGCCCCTCATACCAACTCCACCCCCCATTCCGTCCGTCACAGTCACACCCACCTTCAGCGCCTCCAAGATGAGCATGACCACGCCTTCCTCTGCGTCCCCACGCCCCAAGCGCACCGGTTCCTTGGCACTGTTCTACCGTAAGATGTACCAGCTTGCCTCCATACGCATCAAAGACTTGTGCGAGAGGCTCAACCTGCCCGAGTCCTTCGTGCAGAAGTAAGTGGTCTCTCTGTCAATGGGTAGCATTGACGGTCAGGTGATCCTTAGTTTCAACAATTTGTTATAATATTGTTGTTAACAGTAGATAATGTAGTGGTAGTAATAGAAATACTAGTAGTAGTAGTAGTAGTAGTAGTAAGCATGTTACAGTATTTGAAATTGCTATGTATTTTTTCTAGAGTGTGGACTTGCTTTGAGCATTGTATGGTGAAGTCTCCTGATGTCCTTAGAGACAGGCACATGGACCAGATCATCATGTGCAGTATCTACATCTTATCCAAGGTAATGGTGGGGCGGTGTACCTGTGGTCCTGGAGGTTGGTGGGGAATCATTCTTATTCTGATTTCCGTAGGCACTCAATATGGAAGTGACGTTCCAGGAGATGATGCGTCAATACAGACACCAACCACAAGCTAAAAGTCATGTGAGGATCATGTGATGACCAGATTTTTTTTCCTTTAATTGTAATGGGCTACCCACATGCCATATCATTAGTTGCTTGAAATATTTGAATGTCCCAGTTGTATATGAAGTTGTAGTCATATATAACCACTAGTTGATATATAACCACTAGTTGATATATAACCACTAGTTGATATATAACCACTAGTTGATATATAACCACTAGTTGATATATAACCACTAGTTGATATATAACCACTAGTTGATATATAACCACTAGTTGATATATAACCACTAGTTGATATATAACCACTAGTTGATATATAACCACTAGTTGATATATAACCACTAGTTGATATATAACCACTAGTTGATATATAACCACTAGTTGAGCCTTTAACTTGGTTGGTTGTAGCAATCATCCATTGAAACTTGTGCTATGAGATAGATTTATGTAATTAATATGTTTCTACTTGGAAGTTTTATATATTTCTTAGGAAATGTTTTTATAATTTTTGGTAACTTCAGTTTCATGAAGGATATCAAGGATTCATACACAAGTTTCGTTAGTGGGTGGGGTGGGGTGGGGTTGTAGAGTCACAAAAACCGTTTAGCCACATGAAAGTGGTCAAGTCATGACTATGAAACATATTGTCAGATGAAAACTGAGACAAACTGTTACAAATTGCTATTGAAGGACCAGAAGACTAGACAGTCATAATTAAGCTATAATTTTTTCATAGTTTTACTGGATTTTTTTTTTTTTTTACCTTTTTTTTTTTTTATAAAAGATTTCAGTTAGGTTTAAAAAAATTAGTTGGGGGGGGAGGAGCTCACATAATCTGTATGAAACCCTGGATATTTTGATCAGGCATATCATAAACTTTTCCTGATTTTTGAGGACATAATTTTAATACTAATCCCAGGGTTGTTTTAACTGATGTTCCAGTACGAGCTATTGTACGTTGTGTTTGGATGTGCTGTGTTGCTACAGGTCTACAAAAGTGTCCTCCTCAACAACGGTCCACGTCGGTCCCCTCCCCCTGACACCAGCTCCACGGACGCTAGCGCCAATGAGAATGCCCCTGCACTTGGCCAGTCTGATCACCCTCCCACAGCGACCACACCCCTCGAAGAGCTTCTATACCGGCCAGATATCACAGTGGGTTCTCGTGGAGACATTATTCAGTTTTACAACAAAATATTCATCGGATTTCTCAAGGACTTTGTACTCCAATTTTCTCCAGCGGAATCCGAAGTATGTATAGGGTAATATATTAATCATTTTAATGTTTTCTTCTTTTTTTCTTTCTTTCTTTCTTTCTTTTTTCCTTTTTTTTTTTTTTTTTTTTTTTTTCATTTACATATTATTTATTCATTTCTATTTGTTCATTCATTCAATTTAAGTATGTACTTCATTTTCTATCACTTTTTCTGGTAATAGGCTCTAAATAACAAAATATCGTATTTTCTCTGTATCGTATTTCATATAATTATGTTCGCTGCAGGTGAACCCTTCCCTGTCACCTTTGCCAGTGATCAGCAAGGCAGTCCCTTCTCCTCGAAAACTGTCCAAATATCAGAATATTTTCATCTCTCCCCACAAGCCATCAGCCTCCCCTTCTTCCTCCGCCTCATCAGTGACAGCTGCTGCACTCTCTCCTCTGGCAAAGCCAATTGGAAAACCTTACATCATACAGAAGAGCCCCAACGTGGTAAGACTTGTTGTTGTTGTTGTTGTTGTGAGGTACAGGTTACGTTTCATTCTACTGTTACGTGTATAGGATAGAGAAATAAAGCTTATAGTGATTCATTTATGTACAGAAGTATAGATACATACTAGTGAAAGGTCATTTGTGTTGTAGTAACTACAAATTTTAACTCTTCTTTGTGTGTACAAGATGATGTGTCCATGTATGTATGTATGTGCTAAGTGTCTACGTGTGAGTGTGCTCATGCTTGATGTGTGTGTGTTTTCATGTAGGAACTGAAGGAGCTATCCAGAGCAATCAAAAGTACCAAGCGACCTCTTGACCTCACCGCGTCTCCCTCGTTCTCACCATTGCCAGCCTCCAAGCGTCTGCGACTGAGCCCCTCCCAGGCGAGGGGGTCTAGTCCCGGCCCTCGTCGAACCAACGCTCTCCTCCAGGCCATGAATTCATTGGCCAGTGACCGCGCTAAGACCGTGTCGTCTAGCAGTGGCGAACAGTGAACACACACACACACACAAACACACACATTGTATGAAGTAGCATCAAGACAGTCACCATGACAATGCCTGCTCCTGCCCACATGGTATCATCGTCGTGGTCATTCTCACTCTTCTTTCTCATTCACTTTGACTAGCAGTTTATTTTGTTTCTAGAACTTTTTTTTTTTTTTCCCTTCTTTTTTTTCCATTAATTTTCTCTTCAGTTCATGTGGCCATTTGTATGTCTCCCGCTCACACTCCTAAATGTGTGATAATATTATTAGTTCTTGTTTTCAGTTTGATATTGGCTTCACATAATGGGCTTAAAATTACTTCGCCTGCATAGAATCATCAAGCACTACAGCAGAGTATGTATTGCAACCAGGAGGGCTATAAATGGTTGCACACAAGCTTGCACTGCGTAGCAGCTCCTTCCTGTTCCTTGTATGTGGTTGGATAATGGAGTCTAGTTACAATAGCCTCTACACACAAACTAATAGTGACAGAACAAACATTGGATTATTTGTATCAATAAGTCCAGTGGCAATCCTTCATCAAGTCTCTGTCACATTAAATAGTTTGAAACTACAGATTATGTGCTATACTTGCATGTTAAAAACTTCTGGCCACCATTTTAAAATTATTCTGAACCCCTTGGCTACCAGGGCAGCAAAAATAATTTCAATACTTTTAACATCAAAATTAAACCCCTTTTTCATACACACATACACCCACAAGCCATTGCTACGGTCCTATGAACTAACTCTGAACACTATTGACTTTCTATATCCAGCCAGTTACTTTTACAACCTGTTTCTTGTGTGTGTGAATGTGTGTTTAACTCATGTCTTTCAGTGAAAATGAACTAATGTTTCTCTTATCAAACAAAATGTTCAGTAAAAAAACAACAAACAAAACCTCAATAATATAAAAGATGAGAATGTTAGGTCATGGGAGTGAAAGTTACTTGGTGACCGTGTGTATAGCACGTGCCACGTAGCCAACATTCTTGGGCGTCAGTGCCACCACAGAGAGGCGGCCATCTTTAGTCATGTAGATCCCGAACTCTGTCTTAAGCCTCTCAACCTGCTCCGTGTTGAGACCGGTGTAGCAGAACATGCCTATCTGCCGGGTAACGTGGCTCCAGTCTCGAGTAGAGCCTAATCAATAGGGGGGGGGGGGGGGGGGGGGGGGGGGGGGGGGGGGGAATGATTATATATAATACTTATTACATGAGTCAGAGTGTGATATGGCAGAATATTTCACTTGTCAGAGTGATATGGCAAGATATTTCACTCTCAGACTTTATTTTCACTCGCCTCTGGCTCGTGAAAATAAATTAGCCTGCTCATGAAATATTTCACCATATCACACTCTGACTCATGTAATAAGTACTATAATATATATATATTTGTAAAATAAAAAACAAACACACACACTCACTCTCTCTCTCACACATACACACCTTCCTTGATGAGGCCTTCCTTCAGAAGTTCCCTCATTTTGAAGATTCTCCCTGCCATTAGCTTCAATTCTTCCAGCCTGTCACCATGACAATCATTACTTTGTAAAATTACCATTCAAATCACAAGATTGAGGGTAAGAGGGGGAGGGGGGAGAGGGGGAGAGGGGAGGGGTAGACAATGGTATGCTGAGGTGGGTACTCACCATTCTGAGTAAAGGTCAGGGTTAGTAAGTATCTCCGTGGCAATCCTAGCTCCGTTGATAGGAGGGTTGGAATAGAGTGGTCTCACCAGGATCTTCAGCTGGGATTCCACAGCTTTCTTCTCTTCAGGTGTGGAACACAAGATGGTCAAAGCTCCACACCTCTCACCTTGTAAGTCAAATTGATCAAAAGATAGTTTAATGCAAAAATGTAGATAACAATTTTTTTTTTAATGGTCTGCAGCCCTTAATGAAAACCAGTAGAAAAAAAAATGGTAAAGGGTAATCAGTACACAATTATAAGGGAAAAAAATTAATTAAAAATAAATAAAACCCTGTGGATGGCTCCATCCAGTAGCCCAGTCATCCAAACATGTGATCTCTAGGGTGAGTGCTAACATGTGATTTCTATGGTAACATGTGGTCTCTATGGTGAGTGTTAACATGTGGTCTCCATGGTGAGTGCAAACATGTGGTCTCCATGGTGAGTGTTAACATGTGGTCTCTATGGTGAGAGTTAACAAACCGTTTATTTCTGCTGGCTAACATGTACTACTGGAAGACCACACCCACCATAGAGACCACATGTCTAGACTCACCATGAATCCACATGTTAACACTCACCATAGAGATCACATGTTAACACCCATCATGGCAACCATATGTTAACACTCACCATGACAACCACGTTAACACTCACCATGACAACCACGTTAACACTCACCATGGCAACCCACCATGGCAACCACATGTCAATACTCACCATAGAGACCACAAGTCAGCATAGAGACCACATGTTAACACTCACCATAAAGGCCCATGTTCTTAGAGAAGGATTGACAGAAGAGAATTTTGTGGCCATCAGCCACGAGTTTGCGCAGACCAGCAGCATCTCTGTCCAGGTCTCCGGTAGCGAAACCTTGATACGCCATATCCACAATCACATAGTGGCTCTTGTCCTTACAAATACGAGACACCTCAGACCACTCCTCCAACTGCACACAAACAAACACACATACAGCACACCTATCAAGGCAGTCTCCCACAAGTAATGCTATAGGCACAGTGTGTTGTCTTCACAACGTCATATGGTATTAATGAGGGCATGGAATAGCTCAAGTCTGCTAAATAAATAAATAAATAAAGCGTAACACTATCAGGGATAACACTATCGAAAATCAGGGATATTGTTTCATATGTTAGATATCAAGCGAACAAGATACTATTAGTGGTGGAAAATTGAAAATAGGGTTATATGTTATTGGCAAGCAAGCAAAGTGAGCGAGACAGTATTAGGGGTGGATAATGCAAAATCGGGTATATGTTATATATATATATATATAGATGGTACATATTCCACCTTAAATGCACACAGGTGCCTTTTTCTCCTGGCTTTTTAGGCTTGACCCCAGTTTCTTCTGATACTACAGCGTTAAGAAAGTCTTACTTTATACTTGGGCTCCTAATTGTGAGATATTTCCCTGCGAAACGCCTTTTTTTTTCTTCTAGTGACTAAAAGTTGCTGTGACCAGTTACTATGGCAATAAAACCCTTTACCAGACGTAAATCTTAAAGCTCGCTGTTTGTTTGTTTTTTGAGCTGCTGCTAAGTGCCACTTGTTGGTTGCCAAGAGCCACTGGTAGTCAGAATGGCTTTTAAAGAAGCGGGGGAAGCTGAGATAGGTAGGTAATTTCGTATTTGCTAGCTAAATTACAGGGGGGAAAAACCTCTGGCCTTTTTTTTTTTGTAGCTGAGAGCTTGTTCAAGAGTTACTGGTAATTGAGGTAGTCAGAATGGCTTAAATTTGATACTACAGACTTATCACTACTCAGGAAATTAAGGTAAGAAAGTAGTTCTGTATTTACTGGCTACAATTAATGGTCAACTGCTATATATGTATATAATATATAGAATCCATTTTTGTCCTCGTGTAATAAAAGCTTCTTCAATAACAATATTGTAGTTTTATGTAACCTAACAAGGCAGACTTGCTTTGCTAAAAATAATGGTCAACTGCTATATATAAAATCCACTTTTGTCATCAAAGTGTGGTAGAAGCTTCTTCAGGTAAAATACATCAACAATATGAATATTGTAGTTTTATGTAGTCTAACTAAGCGGGCTTGCTCGATATTTGTGCTCAAGCACACTACTAGTGGCGAGCGAGCAAGACAGTATTAGGGGTGGATAATGCAAAACCGGGTATATCTTATATGGATAGGATGTGTGTATGAATAGTACGTATGCACCTTAAACACGCACTTTTTTCCTCTTAAAAACACGACATTTTAGGCTTGACCCCAGTTTCTTCTGATGTATAGCATTAATCTAGTCTTACTTTAAACTTAGGCTAAAAAATGTGAGATTATTCCTGTGAAAACGCTTGTTTTTCAAGTCCCAAAAAGTTGCTGCGACTGGTTACTATGGCATTGAAACCCTTTACCAGACATAATTCAAAACAAGTTGTTGTTTTTACTGGAGCTGCTAAGTGTCGATTGTTGGTTGTCAAGAGTCACTGGTAGTCAGAATGGCTTCTAAAGAAGCTACCACTACTCGGGGGAAGCTGAGATAAGTACATAATTCTATATTTGTTAGCTAAAATTACAAGAATAATTCTGGCCTTTTTTTTTTGTAGCTGAGAGCTTGTTCAAGAGTTACTGGTAATAGAAGTAGTCAGAATGGTTTAAATTTGATAGTGTTATCACTACTCAGGAAATTAAGGTAAGAAAGCAGTTCTATATTTATTTGCTGTAATTAATGGTCAACTGCTAGATACATAGAATCTATTTTTGTCATCATAAAATAAAAGCTTCTTCAGGCAAAAAAACATCATTAACAATATTGTAGCTTTTATGCAACCTAACAAGGCAGGCTCGCTCACCATTTGTGCTCAAGCACACCACTAGTTTATATATATATATATATGTGTGGACGTACACATGTCATTTTGTACTTTGACCCTCGCGCATTTGTGTTTGGTTAAGGGCCGACCTTATTCCATATTCCACCAAGCAGAATCCTATGGTTTATCGATCTTTACCCGTATTACTGAAGTAACTTTAATAGTTTACCTCTTGAATTAGGTTGCCCCTGACATGATCTGAATGTTGCAGGATGTAGTTAAATCTCATAAACTTACCAAGTTTCTTAGCCACAGTAGCCGTAGCTATACATCCTACGCAACAGTATTGTACCTTACTTGAAAATCCGTCTCCCAATAGTCAAATCATGAAGAGAATACAATGTGAGTGTTGTGTTGGTATTTCCAATGAACGAACATGTAAGCAAGGGTTGTGTGTTGCAGGTACTGCTTAGCTAAAAAAAATTAGCTCAAAAAATAACCAACAAATGTATTGGCTGCCTTTTTTTCCCCTAAAAAACAAAGCCCTCTAGGCTTCTCTCCTGTTACTACAGAAGTAAACAAGTTGTATTTTAGGGTTAATATTAAAACTCTGCGATAAATACTTCTTCTTTTTTTTCCAAGTCAAAAAGTTGGGGCGAGTGGTTACTATGGTAATGATAAAAACTTTACCATAAGTATTTCAAAAACTCGGGATCGTTTTATTTGAGTCAAAAAGGTTTGCTTACTGCACAAACTATTACTATTCAGAAAAAGTAAGGAAAATTAAAAAAAAAAAGTTTCTTGCATTATTGCGCGCCACTTGTGCTGAAGCACATCACTAGTCGAAAAAGATTACAATCACCACATACAAACAGGATACAGTGCTAAACCTAAGTGGTCATCTTCGATCTGCAGTACAGACAGACCAAAAGAAAGGTCATCACAGCTGAGAGTGACAGAGGTCAGACAATACCACATGCCAGGGCAAAGACCATGTGATAACTTCCAACACTGACTACAAATCAATAGCTGCTGAACAATCAACCTCAAACCATACAACTCACACTAACAATAGGTTTAGAATGGAAAGAGTTGGCCATAAGGTTATCACTTCTCCTGTTTATGTCACACCCTCACTGAGCCAGTTGAAATTCAAGGCAGTGGGCAGTCAACACAAAGTGTGTTTGTAAGGTTATCACTTCTCCTGTTAATGTCACACCCTCACTGAGCCAGTTGAAATTCAAGGCAGTGGGCAGTCAACACAAAGTGTGTTTGTATGTATATAGTTTTCAAAGATTTGGTCTTTCCCAGCTGAAATGATTCTAGTAGCAGTTTTCTGTTATAAATATATACTTAAAATCTCAACCCAACGCTTTGAATTCTTGCCAAAGTCTTCCTCATGGGTCAAGTTTCAAATAAATATATTTATTGGCTGTTAAAATAGATAAAATCTGCAATAATAATGGTATATATTTTGTTTTGCCATAAATGTTTAGTCTGTTACCACCAAGAAATAATATTTGTTGATGCATGCAAACGACCAAGAGAAGTATCAAGTAAACAAGGTCTCTCACTTTAAAATAAATAATAAACAGTTTTAGATTTTATAAAATTACCGTCAAGTCCGCTCCAGTAGGGTTGTGAGCACACGCGTGAAACAATACCATGGACTTGTCTGGGATACGCTACACAACAACAACAACAATTCAAATGTTATGCAGTACACCATATAGTTCTCAAACCACACCTTCAAGTCTTCAAAGCATCCTGTAGCATTAAACCCGCAGGTGGAAGGATCGTAGTGACGGTATGAATCCACCTCCAAACCAGAATTCCTGGTACACATGACGTGTGCGTGCATGTTTGTGTGATACATGAACATGGTAAGGGAGGATACACCAAGGCAGTTACACACCAAGGCAGTTACACTGACTATTATCTTTACCTGAATGTGGGGGCGTGGTTAGGCCATGATGGGTTGGGAAGGTATAGGGTCTTTGCATGAGGGAAGAACTTGGCCTACATACAAAGTGAATATAAATATCAAATAGATGTATTCTCTCTCTTTCACAGGCTCTTTTAAACAATACAGAATTAAAAATATTTGGTCGCCACCGGGAATCGAACCCAGGACTACTTGCTTAACGCACAAGCGCTCTGCCACTGAGCTACAACAACCAGCCGGCAAACCAACACTCAATTCTGTATTTATACTGTTAAGGGGTACTGCTATGCTAAAGTCTCACTCTCAGCAAACCAATGAAAATTCTCTTTTTTCAAAGATTCTTTTTATTCGTTGAATATTTTTACTTATACCATGGTTGCTGCGGTAACACCCATGGATTAAAAGTGATATTTTCCCGGTGATTTTTCTTGGGGCTATGATATTTTCCCGGTGCGCTTGGGGCTATGATAGCTTGGGGCTATGATATTTTCCCGGTGCGGTGTCAAGCGAATTCTTCCTGTTTCCAGCCCAAAATTAAAATTCAATTAAAATTCAATTGAAGCACGCCAGAAAGTTTACTTTAGCAAGTTTACTTTAGCATTGTAGCTGCCAGCTGTTATCTCCAGATCTAACTCTACCTGGGCTGCTCAGCAGTAAGCAGTAAAGCAGCTAGCTGTGGTAAATTCCTGAGGTATGAGAGCTGCAGGAGAGTTATATGTGGTAGGGCTGGTCCCATATAGGTGGATATGAGAGAGTAGTAGTAGCAGCAACTATGGTATAAAACAGTTATGCCATGGCAACATCGGGGTTATGGAATATCACCGCCCTTATCCCTCCTCGGGATCGGGACGGTTATATTCCATAACCCCTCGTTGGCCATGGCATAACTATTACTAATTTATAACTTCATGATTTCTTTCTCAGCCTTCTTTTACTCATTAGATGTATTCTCTCTCTTTCACACGCTTTTTTAAACAATATAGAATTAAAAATATTGGTTGCCACTGGGAATTGAACCCAGGACTGCTTGCTTAACACACAAGTGTTCCCAGTGGCGACCAAATATCTTTAATTCTGTATTGTTTAAAAAAGCGTGTGAAAGAGAGAGAATACTCTAATGAGTAACAAAAGGCTGAGAAATAAATTGTGAAGTGATAAATATGAAATAGTTACAAATACAACTGCATCCTTCCTTACCAGAAACATGCCAGCCAGTCTGAGAGACCCCGTACCCGATATGGTCTGTGCTGTCACATTCTGCACGCATGCACACACACACACACACACTAGTGTGCAACCATACATTGTATTACACCGAATCCTACCAGATTCTCCTTGGAGGCCAAGTCACCTCCTAGTGCGAGTTTATAGGCCTCTCTACAGAAGTCTGGATATCCCATCATTCCTGCATAATCCTTGTCCAGATTGCGATCGTACAGAATCTTCTCAGCCTAGCAACATATCATCGGCAATAACACCCACAAGATCATCATAGCATTAGGGCAAGTCACACCCCACTAAAAAGGGTACACACATGATGCCTCAAAAGCAATGTTAGTATTTCCAAAGTCAGCAACATACAACTTGAACTAGCAACTGGCATGGTAAAGGGTTTTAGCTCTTTTTAGCTTTGTCCACACACAAGCAGTTTTTACAAGCTCACCTTCTTGACTGTAGGCAATACAAAATGCTTTCCCTCGGAATCCATGTAAGCTCCAATGGCCAGGCTGACCTTTTCAGGCCTGGTGTCTTTCTTGTGGGCCTCAACGAGCCCAAAAATGGCGTCAGGTGGGCCCGGTTCCAAACCACTCCACCAAGACCTGTAGCATAGTGCGTTCACATAAAAGTGCCTAGTACAGTGCAGCACACAAGACGCAATGCAACTGTTGCATCGACGCGCTTACTTACGTTGACCTAGTGGCAGCTGCATAGCAAGGCTTCGCTGAAGTCAGAAGTCTACACGCACGGGTTAAAGCCATCTTCGGTTGCTCTCTAAACAATGTTTCACGTACACGTAAGACTATTTCTTGGTACCAGCATAGTCATAGAGTCACTTAGTACCGCGCTGCGCGAAGGATATTTAAGTGTGGGTGGGGCTCGATCTCAGCGACACTTTACCACAAATCTAAGTCCTTTATTATGTGCTGCTGTTGCAATGGAGCGGATTGTTGAGAAAGCTAGAGAATGGGGCGAATCCAGCTCGAAAGAGTTGAGAGTCTGTAATGTGAATGAAGAGGAAAGAAAAATTACTTTCGGAGTCCTCCGCACTACTTTCTACGTAATAGTTCCAGAGAAACCAGGAGAAGACGAGTGGGTAAGCCATAATTCTTTGGTTTGTGAATGGTAAGAAAGTCTCACTATATTGTCATAGAGCGTGTGGAGCTGTGACGAGTGCTGTGTGGATCTTTTATGCCCAGAGATGGAGAATCTTTGCAAGCCCTCAAACTCTATTTGTCACATTTTGGAGATTGTGACTGGTATCCTAGCAACATCTTACAAAGATGCTGACGCAGGTAGTGAACCGGACATGGAGGAGGAAGCATCTGATGATGAGGATGAAGAGGAGGATGACATTGATAACTGTGAAGATGATGACTATTATTATAGTGAAAATGAAGAAGAAAAAGAATCATCTGGTGCCACAGGGTAAGAGCTGGTGAAGATTAGCTTGTAGGTAGAGGAAGAAGCATGAGGGTCACTGTCTCTTCCATTTGCCACGCAATTGAGTAATCATTGATTGACTGTTGTCAAGGCATCACCTTTTCTTCAGAGGTCATGTGTGATCATTCATTATAAATGTTTGGCTAATAATGATGATGTTGTAATGGCCTAGAATCTGCCAGAGTAAGTTGAATATATTGTGAGCTTATAGAGTATAGGCTCAGTACTGCGTTGAAACAATAAGAGAACATTGTGTGAGCTGATGAAGGACTTCGAGTCTGAACTGTTCTTTTATTGATTCAGTCATTCTCGGCTGAAATAATTATAATAATAGAAAATTTTTCTCTTTTTAGCGGCCAATATAGTTAATCGTAACTTAACCCGACGTTTCAACTTCTTGCCGAAGTTGACCCCTGAAGAGTGGCTGTTAAAAAGAGAAAAATGTGCTATTATTATGTTCTTTCATTGTTTCAAAAGTCAACTACATTAAATAATTGCTCGATAAAAGTATTCTATACATCATATTGTGACTGTGGAATGGTAATGAGAGCTTTTGTTGTTTGATTTTCTCTATGTGATAAAATATTGTGTAAAGTATACAGAATATAGCATAAGGACAAATTGTAGATAATGCTGGAGCGTAATAATTTATCTGAAGCAGAACTGTTTCATTCCTAACTATCTGGTTAATTCTCTTCTCCACAGAGGATCCCCAGACGACGATGCAGTCACCAGAGCCTTCACGGCCGATGGAAGTCCAGCTGCAATTCATCGACTGTTGGCAGGTGACGTGTTCCCTTAGTGACGGAATCTTCTTGTCACTTGCCGTGATGGTGTTCTTTATTTGTTGCAGATCTGAAGTCCTTGACACGGTCATCCTCTAAATACGGCATTGCTGGTAGTCCAGTTAAAGTGAGTGGGGGAAAATGGAGGAATCCACTGAGGTTTTGTCCTTAGAATATTATTATTATTATTATTATTATTATTATTATTATTATTATTATTTATTTATTTATTTATTTATTTTATTTATTTATTTTTTGGGTGGGTGGCAAGGAAATGAAAAAAAAAACAAGCAAGATGGATGGATGTTGTATATAAGCTTGTGGTGTTCATCATCACACATTAAGTTGAGAGATTCTTTTTTATTGTATAGTTGTATATTGTGGTTTCTGTGTTTACTGAATTTGCTTCTACAGTCGAACCTCCGAACAACAGCCATGCATGGGGACGAACCATTTGGCCTTTGTAGAGAGTTTGACCTTATTTCGGAGTTTTTTGGATTAGATGAAGATCTTGTGGACACAGAATGAAAAGTGACGTGATTAAATACATTAAATGAATCAGACGGATTCTTAAGACATTTAACAAAAAATAATAGGTCTAGTAATTGTACATTAGTGGCAAAATATTGAGATGAATAAGTCTTAATTTGTAAGAAATATTATAATTATTTAAAATGTATTTAGTTGCACGCCGTTGAACTCTTTCCAATAAGATAATGTCTTGTATTTTGTTGGGAAACCATAGCTGGGAACAGTAGGTCAGCTGAGATCTTACAAGTGATAGATAGAGGGACTTCTTAATGTTAATGGGTGATGTGCAAGGAATTGTTCGTCTAATTAAATACAGAGACCGATAAGCTTTGCTGCATATTTCTTTGATGTGGACAGACCAAGATAAACTATATATCAGAGATTAAAATACCTAAATCTTTCTGTTGAGTCACTGTTTTAATTGTATCATTACCGATGGTGTAATTGTTGTTAGTAGATGATGATAGGGAGACGTTCATGAATGCACATTTAGAAGTATTTAAAGAAAGTTTTCAAGATTGACACCATGACAATATTGTCAAGATCCTTTTGAAGAGCTAAATTCTCACTTGCAGATTTAGAGAGGCAATAAGTTTGGCATCATCAGCAAATAAAAACACAGACGAAAAAGAGCAGAGAGATGGTATGTCGTTAACATAAATAAGAAAAAGCAGAGGTCCAAGTACTACCTTGAGGTAAACCTGATTTGACAGGAAGTAAGTCAGATTTACACCCTTCAACCTCAACAAAATGCTTTCTATTTAGTAATCTTTGAAAAGTAACCAAAGAGGACCAGTAATGCCAGTTAGCCAAAGTTTATACAGAAGTTCATTGTGGGGGACTGAATCAAAGGCTTTGGCAAAATCAAGAAACACAATTTCTGTGTGTCGCTTTGACTCCACAGAATTGAAAACTGAAGTAAGAAGTTGTTGAAGAGTGGATCTATTTCTGATAAAACCAAATTGTGTCTTTGAAATTTTTGGATATATAAAATCTATTATCTTAGAGTAGACTATTAATTCTAGTACTTTATGAAGAATGTTTAGGAGAGAAATAGGCCTGTAGTTGCTAACTTCAGATACACTTCCTTTCTTGTGGAGAGGAAATAATTTGTGTACCTTCCAGTCAGCTGGAATGGAATGAGATTCCATAATGACAGTAAAGAGAAGAGAAACTGTATGTGCAAGTGAAGATGCGCAGAATTTGTAAATATATGGGAACGTAAGTTTAGCTTAGTGATATACGATATTGATGAATGTCTTCAAGGCACTTCACATCAGGTTAGGTTAGACAGTGATCAAAAGCAAGTGATATCAGTATTATCTTCACTCATGCCTGATATCTCTAAGCTTTCTGTTAGAGATTGCACGAGAATGGGTAAATATAGCCCCTCTCATGTAAGGCCTCGACCTCTACTTGTGAAGTTGTTGAGAACAACTGAAGTGTCTGTAATCCTATCCAACCGAAGTAAATTGACCAAATCAAAGGTGTATATAAAACCTTATATGACCCCTTCAAAGAGAAACTCTGAGAGTATTCTCTTAAAGGAGAGAAAGTCTTTGATTTCCTCTGGGGCAAACCCAAAGGACATTAAAGGTAAAAGCAACAAGCTTCTTTTAAATGGATCTGTCTATGGATCAGTCCAGGGCTCCTCTTTTTCACTCAATGTCCAGAATTCAATTCAAGTTTCCTCTGATTCGCATGTTGACGTGGATCCAGTAGATAGCACACGCTGTGGTCCAAGGAGAGAGAGTGAACAAAGGCGCCGGTTATGGCCTGGAAGTGCCCTGTATCTACCGCGTGTTCGGCCCACCTGTTTATGTCTGCCGAATGAGAGAACTAGTTAATAGAGGGACATCTGTAATGAATGTAAAATTAGTATTAGCATTCATTTAGTATTATGTCTTTTATTAAATTGAAAGGCACACAAGTCATAAATTAGTTAGGCGTGGCAAGCTAAAATTGAAAGGCTAGGCAAAATGGAGGCATCAATAAGTTGGGTGTGGCTAACTGGCCGTCCCAAGAAGTAAATTTTGTACAAGACATTACATTTTGGGGCACACAACTTGGCCGTTGTCCGGAGTAGAGAGTCAACCGTTACTTGGAGTCAAAAAATCCATTACATACATGCAAAAAATACTCCGTTCCCAACGGTCTGACCGTTGTTGAGAGTCTGACCGCTTCTCGGAGTCCCGTTGTAGGGAGGTTCGACTGTATTCAGTTCTATTCATGCATTGTGTAATCTCATCTCTAGTTTCTTGTCTCATACCTTCCCAACCACACTACCACTCTATACAAGGTTGTGTCACCTTCACCCATTCCCTGTCAGCATTCTCACCTGCCTTCCCCTGTAAAACACTCTCTTATTTCTAAATGTATTATTATTCTTTCCAAACATTTCCCATTATTAGTACTATAGCTTTAAATAAGCCCCTCCCATGTGACTGCATGATTTATTTTTATTTTTATACCACATTGTACCTCTCATCCACAGGACAACCTGTTTCTTTGGGAGGTGGAGTTGAGTGATTTTCCAGCCCAGTCCCTCCTCGCTAAAGACCTCTTGACTTATGCATCCTGCTCAGGGAATAAGCCAGTTGTCACCATGGAGATGAAGTTCCCCAAAGACTATCCTATGAGCCCTCCATTCGTGAGAATACTTCGACCAAGATTCAAATTTCTGACAGGTAAAGGTTTGAAAATTTGAGGGATGTTTTGTTGGTGGTAGCTATGGTTACCATGTGCCTATGAAACTGGATTTTTTTTTTATTAAACAGGTTGAAATAAAAACATATATGAAACATACGGTAACTGTCTCTGTTATCAGTACTCTAGCTAAAGACAATATTGTGTAGGATTGCATTATTGCCTACAAATTAACCTGATGATGTAATTTTGATTATACCTGATGATGTAATTTTGACTATACCTTACCAAACACAAATCTTCCATGAATTATAGGCATTTAATAGTCCTTATTCTTTATGATTATGTGTTTCAATAAATTCAGTGAGTTCATTATGGTATAGTGTGTGTAAGTGTAGCTAATTGTAACTGATTAGGTGTACTAATCCTCAGTAATAACTGGTGTTATGATCATGTGCAGGTCATGTGACTGTAGGAGGAAGTATCTGCATGCAGATGTTGACTAGATCTGGCTGGTCTCCTTCAAATGATATTGAGGTACTTTTCTAGGTTACGTTTTCCAAAGTCCTCCTCTGCTATTAGTATAACTTTTTTTGTTCTTTGAAGCTAAGTCACCTGGTGAAGGGACACAGTGTAAGTTTGGTTATATAGTTGTGTGCTTCAGCACAACAGACCTTTATTAGCAATAATAATAATAATAATAGGAAATTTTTCTCTTTTTAACAGCCAATATTTTTAATTATAACTTAACCTGACGTTTCGACTTCTTGCTGAAGTCCTCTTCAGGGGTCAACTGAGGTCGAACTCTCCGTGGTGATATAATGACACAAAGTAAACAGCAAGATTTCTGGAGGGCACGCTTACTGTTTATTATATCCTGCATGCATATCACCCTCCAGGATATAATAAACAGTAAGCGTGCCCTCCAGAAATCTTGCTGTTTACTTTGTGTTACTATATCACCACGGAGAGTTTGACCTCAGTTGACCCCTGAAGAGGACTTTGGCAAGAAGTCTAAATGTCAGGTTAAGTTATAATTAAAAATATTGGCTGTTAAAAAGAGAAAAATTTCCTATTATTATAATTATTTCAATCGAGAATGACTGAATCATTGGAGAAATTTTTTTTTAGTAAACTAGAGTTCTAGCTTTTAGGTCTGACGCTATAATGTCCTCCACCCAACACACGTGAACTGTGAGAGTCACTGAAAGATAACACTGCTTCCCCTCAGTGCTGCTAATTAACATCATGTGCTGCTAAACACTTGCACTTAAGATTCAAGATAAAAAATGCTACATATAGAGCCCACTGAGCTAACCAGCTTAGCAAGGCACAAAAGTCGTCACCAAACAACCATCAGTTTCAGTACTCAATCGCACGTGCTACTAATATGCCACACCCTGCCTCCAACATCTGCCTCCCCCCCCCCCCTTACCCCACCTATCCTTTAGTACATATGCTATCGTTTTAACTATGCAACAAGAAGTCAGCATGCTTTTGCATAATAAATAAATTCAATATTTTAACTTAAATTAGTAGTAAATGTAGTTTGATATTTAGTCCACAAACAGACACAGAATTACATACTTTGTTTTGCATCAGTTTTTTCATTATGTAAAGTGTGGTGGGTAAAGTGTGGTGGGTAAAGTGTGGTGGGTAAAGTGTGGTGGGTAAAGTGTGATGGATAAAGTGTATTTTGCTGTTGTTTTGCAGAGTATATTGATCCAGATCAGAGCAGAGATAATGTCTGACCCTAAAGCCAGGCTGGAGTTAGGGATCCAGCAGGAGTACGGAGAGAGTGAAGCTATGGCTGCATTTGAACGAATGGTTAAGAGATATGGATGGAATTAGTAATGGGTGTGGCTCATGGGTGTGGCCTCACACTGATCTCTCTGGCTCAATTACTTCAGTTATTATTAATTTTTAACTCCCACCAATAGCTACTTTTTTACTCTGAACAGTTTTCTTTACTCAAATCAAATCCATTTCATCGTTAATTTGTTGTTTACACTCTGTTAAGAATATGGTAACTTCTATTATGCTAGAGACAATATTAGTAGCATCACCATGCTTTACCAGAAAGTCATTTTTATGCCTTTTTAATTTATTTATTTATTGGAGCAATTGTTTAAAGTGGCTATACTAATGATTAGTTACTACTTGCCACCAGTGACCAGTGGGCCACACTAGTACTTGCCACCAGTGACCAGTGGGCCACACTAGTACTTGCCACCAGTGACCAGTGGGCCACACTAGTACTCGCCACCAGTGACCAGTGGGCCACACTAGTAATTGCCACCAGTGACCAGTGGGCCACACTAGTACTTGCCACCAGTGACCAGTGGGCCACACTAGTACTTGCCACCAGTGACCAGTGGGCCACACTAGTACTTGCCACCAGTGACCAGTGGGCCACACTAGTACTTGCCACCAGTGACCAGTGGGCCACACTAGTACTTGCCACCAGTGACCAGTGGGCCACACTAGTACTTGCCACCAGTGACCAGTGGGCCACACTAGTACTTGCCACCAGTGACCAGTGGGCCACACTAGTACTTGCCACCAGTGACCAGTGGGCCACACTAGTACTTGCCACTAGTGACCAGTGGGCCACACTAGTACTTGCCATTAGTGACCAGTGGGCCACACTAGTACTTGCCACCAGTGACCAGTGGGCCACACTAGTACTTGCCACTAGTGACCAGTGGGCCACACTAGTACTTGCCATTAGTGACCAGTGGGCCACACTAGTACTTGCCACCAGTGACCAGTGGGCCACACTAGTACTTGCCACTAGTGACCAGTGGGCCACACTAGTACTTGCCATTAGTGACCAGTGGGCCACACTAGTACTTGCCACCAGTGACCAGTGGGCCACACTAGTACTTGCCACTAGTGACCAGTGGGCCACACTAGTACTTGCCATTAGTGACCAGTGGGCCACACTAGTACTTGCCACCAGTGACCAGTGGGCCACACTAGTACTTGCCACTAGTGACCAGTGGGCCACACTAGTACTTGCCATTAGTGACCAGTGGGCCACACTAGTACTTGCCACCAGTGACCAGTGGGCCACACTAGTACTTGCCACTAGTGACCAGTGGGCCACACTAGTACTTGCCATTAGTGACCAGTGGGCCACACTAGTACTTGCCACCAGTGACCAGTGGGCCACACTAGTACTTGCCACTAGTGACCAGTGGGCCACACTAGTACTTGCCATTAGTGACCAGTGGGCCACACTAGTACTTGCCACCAGTGACCAGTGGGCCACACTAGTACTTGCCACCAGTGACCAGTGGGCCACACTAGTACTCGCCACCAGTGACCAGTGGGCCACACTAGTACTTGCCACCAGTGACCAGTGGGCCACACTAGTACTTGCCACCAGTGACCAGTGGGCCACACTAGTACTTGCCACCAGTGACCAGTGGGCCACACTAGTACTTGCCACCAGTGACCAGTGGGCCACACTAGTACTTGCCACCAGTGACCAGTGGGCCACACTAGTACTCGCCACCAGTGACCAGTGGGCCACACTAGTACTTGCCACCAGTGACCAGTGGGCCACACTAGTACTTGCCACCAGTGACCAGTGGGCCACACTAGTACTTGCCACCAGTGACCAGTGGGCCACACTAGTACTTGCCACCAGTGACCGGTGGGCCACACTAGTGCCACCAGTGACCGGTGGGCCACACTAGTACTTGCCACCAGTGACCGGTGGGCCACACTAGTACTTGCCACCAGTGACCGGTGGGCCACACTAGTACTTGCCACCAGTGACCGGTGGGCCACACTAGTACTTGCCACCAGTGACCGGTGGGCCACACTAGTACTTGCCACCAGTGACCGGTGGGCCACACTAGTACTTGCCACCAGTGACCGGTGGGCCACACTAGTACTTGCCACCAGTGACCAGTGGGCCACACTAGTACTTGCCAACTACACGTACTTCATTCAAGTTAGATATAATAGCAAATAAACTCATTAGTAGTCTCATATGAAATGTGAATACAGTAGAACCTCTGATTTTGAATTCTCTAACAAGCAAATTTCCTCTAATCAGCAAACTCCCCCTCCTAGACACAATGTCTTGCTTATCCACCTCTTTAAAGCAAGCAACTTCCTGATTGATAAAGTACAGAGTATAGCTATCAATAATCCAGTTGAGAAGCAGTATGAATGGGATTCAAAATGCACAAGTCTATATACCCTCTAATAAAACCTCAATATTGATTATTAAAATAATAATTTTTAAAACTTCACATTGTTATTTTTGTAGTTTTATTGAACACAAGTCACAGCATTTCTACAGTGGCAATGCAAAAGTGAAGTGCATCATTCTTGAGAAAATTGTGCAGCTCAGAATGTTCAATGAAAGCCCAACTGTAGTTGACTCTAATACGGTAAAAACCAGCAATTCTAGAGCACATGTTATCTTCTGGTCTAGACCACTGAGCCTCTGTGCTGGTCCATATGATGTCTCTTCCGCCTTTCTGATTGATCAGCTTTAAGACGAACTGTGCTTTTGCTGGCCACTGCAGATCCAAGTCAAACTCCCCAGGCATAGACCAGACCTCCGCACAAAGAGATTTCTTACACCAGTCGAAACGGTTATTTGGTTGTATTGCTATGTAAAACTTGTAGCCACCCACGTGCGTGTACATGGCTGGACTCTTCCATTGATAGTTCTTGTGTTTGGCCTTTTCGACACTGAAGTCCTTCATCTCGAAATTTCGGTCGTGGTAAACTGTGTCAGACACTTTAGCTAATATACCCTCGGACTCTTCAGTCAATTCTTGCAGTGCTAGGAGCTTTGAATTAGTGTGTTTGAGTAGTTCTTTCTCAGCCTTTATCATTTGATCCTGCTCGTCAAATTTCATCTCAATCTTATTAATTTCATCAATGACGGTACGTTCTTGGTGTTCCAATTTACTCTCTTGCTCCACTAGTCTTTTGCACTGCTCAACCAGCATTGTTTCTAGCTTTCCCACTTTTTCCTTCTGTTGGCCGATTGTCGCCTCCTGTCCTTCCAATGCCTTCTTCTGCCTCTCTATCTTTCTGTCCAGTTGCTCCAGTAATTCACTCATCATTAATTTTTGCTCTAATAATGTTCCAATAATATCTCTTTGCTTGAGTAACTTTTTCCCTAGCTCTGCCATTTTCTCGTCATGTTCTTCTTGGTTCCTCTGCAGTTGGTTCAGCTTCGAGCAGATGATGTAGTCTTGCTGATCTAACTTTCGTTCTTGCTCCTCCTGTCTTTTGTCTTGTTCGACCTGCATCTTTTCCTGATTCTCCAACTTTTCCTTCTGTTGACTAATCATGATATCCTGTTTTTCCAATTTATCCTTCTGTTTCTTTAAGTTTACCTCCAAGTTTCCCAGCAACTCTTTCATAATTTCTTCTCGCTGCTCTAACTTCTTCTTCTGTTTATCTAATTGTTCATTCTGGTATCCTAGCTTTGTTTCTTGTTCTTCCATCTTCCTCTGCAACTCATGCAGTACCTCTTCGTTTTCGCTCCATGTATCTTGATGATGCTTATCTTGACTTAGGCTATCATTTTTTTGGCCCATTTTCCCGTCTTCCTCTTGTAGTTTGCCATTTTGTTCTACCAGTCCTTCACATAAATAGTCTAGGTACCCTTTCATATCCTCCAACTTGATGCACTGTTCCTCCACCACCTTTCTGTCACTTTGAGCTTTTTGCTCCAACAGTTGAAGTTCTTGTTGTAAATGCATCATTTTCTGATTCCTCGGCCAGTTCTCCTGCCCTGTCTGATGATTTTCACATTCACCTTGCTTCTTATCCTGTTTCTCTGGTTTATTTTCTTCCTTGTATATTTTCAACCACCTTTGCTTGGGTATCATATCACTCTCTTTCAGTTCATTCAGCTTTATGTGTCCATCTATCTTTTCCTGACCTTCTAAATTCTCTAGTTTCTCCTTGGTTGTCTGTTGTTCTTCTTTTCTGTCTGCTCTCTCTATTTCCTTGTCTTGAACAAGATTTCCATTAGGATATACTTTGAATTCATCCAGTTTTCCTTTCATACCCTCCATCTTTGTTTCTTTCTTCATTAGTATTTTTTCAAATTCTTTTCTTATATTTTCTAGCTCTTCCACTGTAGTTGTTTTCTTGTGTTCTTCCTTTCCATTTTCCCCCTTATCTTTATCTTGTGATGTCATCATCTTCAAACGTTTTCCTTCTAAACTCAGCTCTTCCTCCTCTGACTTGCTCAGTTTCTTTTTCTTTCCAACTATTTTTTCACAACCTTTGTCCATGTTTCTTTTCTGGTTCAATCTTTTGCTCTTCGTAAACTTGGCCCAATGGTTCTTTTTTTATTTCGATTTTCTCAGGTCTAAAGGTTGTTGTTGCTGTTTTTTTTTGTTCTTGTTTTTTAATCTCCCTCAGCTAACCGTTCATTCCTTCTTGGTATTTTCTATTAGGTCAGGGAAATCTATTTGGCTTCTCATTCTGGTGACTTAAATCTTCTCCACTTCACCCACCTAAGCGAGAGCGTCTCATTAGTGGAGCAAAACGCTCATCAGCGGTGCGTGAGCGACCGCAATCCTTTACGGTTGGTAAAGGGTTTAGCCAGCGAGACCATATTGTGCGCAATCTGACGCATGCGTGAGAAGGGTGATTGATCCAGAGGCAGGGCCCTGCCAGATTATGCTATAATTTTTCTGGAATAATAGACATGAAATAGCATAGTGGAATAGCTAGAATAATATAAGAACAATAAAGGAAAAATGTGAATAATCAATCCATTACAATCCTTAATTATAAAAGAAAAACAATAGTGCTATATTTTTTCTCTCTTTTTCTTATACAACTAAAGGACTTAAACATTTAGAAATGTAGTTATAAGGTAGATCTTCATTAAAGTAGCTGGTTTAGTGTTAGCCACTCTGTTGTTGTACTTCCAAAATTAAAAGTAAGTTTGAAATACTGGGATCTGTCACCTCAGGCTCAGAGTCAGCAAGTCATCTCAAGAATTATACTATATAGTTTCTCTTCTTGAGCAACTCAACTATCATACTGCATCAGAATTGACAAAAAATGTAAATTATTACCAGACAAAAAATGTAAATTATTACCAGCCGGACCTACAAGTTTGAAGGAAAGAGAAGCTGCATCCACTGCTGAGCACATTAAAATTCTTCAATTCCCTAATTCACATCTTCCCCCAAATGTCTGGTAAGGTTTCTCACAATTGAAAATTTTCAGCTGCAGTAGAGCATGTTTTCTCTATTCATTGAACATGTTCAAGGTTTTCACTGAAAGATTGGCTTGCTATATTTGAATCCTCTGTAAGTATATAATTCAGTATAACAGTAAGAGAGTCTGATTCTTTTACTCATTCATTTCATAACGTACCAACTTTGTACAGCTACTGCAATCATCACTATTTCTAATTGGAATAACAGAACTTACAGAAAACTTACAGAATAATATACTATTCTTGTGAAATAATAACACATTAAAAAAAAAAAGAAAAAAAAAAAAAAAAAGAATAATTAAAAAAATTTCGAGCATAATATGGTAGGCCCTATCCAGAGGACTCTAACATTTACAGCCCCTGTACTCAAGTGAGCTAATGGAATGAAGACAGTGTTTAGTCTGATGAATAGATGATGAGGTGTCATAAATTAAATCAATAGCCCCTATTCCCCCCCAAGGGCATATAGTACACTTTTCCATCACAACCAATCTGCTCCACGAGAGAAGACTAAAAAAATGTTCCACAATCAATGGTTTCCATGACAGACATGAAAACATTTGGCTGGCATAGTGGTAAATTTCAAGAAAAGATGACATTCTAATGGAGGAAGTCTGCAGTAGGAATTACATAACTCCAATTAGAAATAGAAAATTAGAATTTTAAGAGTGAACCTGTTCTTGGAAACACAGTACTATATATCACCTCACTAGAAATGTGACTGTAAAAATGTACTTTGGTGTGAGTACTTGGAACTGCTCAATGAATATGAATGCAGCGTGTCTGGTCTTGGCTTGTATTTCCATGAGTGGGTGTGGTCCATACACAAGCAAGTTTCACGAACAGCTAAAAGTGTGCATGTCTATAACCCTCTTACCTCACGCTCCTAGAATTACCAAGAATGAGGAATTACGTCTCGTTAAGAAGTGATCACACGGACAATGACAGATATCATCCACAACCCACGTGCAGCTGCATAATTTGAATCAACTTCCCTCATAGCAACCATCAGTGTTACATTTCAATGCCTCGGTAACCTAGTTAGTTATTCCTCCTTTAATTAGTATAAGAATTTAGAAATGTGTAAGGACATTGTGTAGCTAGGAGTGACGTGACTCCTCCTCCTCCCTACAAACAAAGGCACTACATTGATTGATAATTGCAGCTGTTACTGGCACGGTGGAAGACAGTGTTAATTGAGCAGACATCTTGTATCTAGGTGAACGCACGCCTAGTCTTGCACAAGATGATGAGAGAATTATGTATTGATGTGAGACCGTGCTACTCACCATAGTGACAGTAATGTACACTAATAATAATAATAGTACTAATCAAATGAAATATATGTAAAAAATTGTTTTTGATATTATAAAAAGTGCAATTTCAAAGAAAGATCACTTTAGACATTCACTTCCTTTAGAAACAGATGCACAAATAATACGTATCAGGTAATAAAAAGATTTAAAGTCACATTCCACACAATGTCACAATTCTTCTTTAACAGTTGTATGATGCTTCCTCCTTGATTTCAACTGCACAATATTAACAACATAACAATCAGCTCTAGATTCTCAATTTAAAAGATAGAATAAAATGAACCAACAAAAATTATTATTTATTATTATTACCAGAACTACTATTATGTAAACTAGTATAGCTATGTGAACAAGAATCAACCACTCCACAAGGAGCGTGCGCCCTGTACCAATTGTTTCCTAGCAACCACCATTGTACTACTTCCATGACATAACCCAATTACACTCAATTAGTGTCAGTCAGAAAAATGCATTCTCTGTTGCCAAGAACAACCTCTTAAAACTATTCATTGTCTTTTACACGACAGTATCCAGATAATTGTGTTACCAGAAATTACGACTACTGTCCGACCGACCGCACGCAGGCAATTAACGGGAAATGCTACTAAGAGTCCTTGCACACTACATGGATTCTGAGATCTTCTGCAAGCAGGCTCAGCACACAGACACAATCCTGTATGGAATAAGGCTAAGAATTAAATTAATTCTTGTCCTATTCAGGAGGTAAAGACAGCTTGAAGGCATTCCATTGTTCAGCGTAGCCCCAGTCACTTCCATGACTTCCGATATATCTCTCACTCCATCTTTGGGTTAGAAATACAATAATTTGTGACGTGAGAATTTACCACCATGCACCTGAATTTAACAAACAGAACTATAAGTACTCTTCTTGGACAAGTATAGCGTATTTCAAATCACGCGTGCTGATAAGTGGCTTATCCAACATGATCCCAATGTATTTGGGCTCCGCTCCATTTTTGTAGTGATTGCAAGCATTTTGTTATTAACCCTCAGCATACATGTGCATGTGATGGATACATGTGCATGTAATGGATACATGTGCATGTGATGGATACATGTGCATGTGATGGTTATAGTCTCCCTTTATCTGTCAGTCAGTCAGCCAATTAGTTAGCTAATCATCATGTCCTTCAGTCAAACAGTCCACCATTCAACAATGGATCTTGAAGACAGTGGCCTCCCAAGCAGTGAAGGAGACATTAAACTGTTTTACTTTACATCCATTTAATGTGCCAGAATAGTCTTTCAACTTAGTTTCCAGAAAAAAAAAGTCATTATTTGGCAGTACGATGGTAAGCTTTTGAACCGTGAGTAAACCGGCCCATCATCACTTCACAATCACATGTGCAAATGATTTATTTCCGTCCACGGTATTCTTGCTTTCTGCTGCAAAGTTTATAGCATTGAGCACCAGAATTGGAGTTTCACATTTGAACTACCGGCTAGTATCCACTGCTCACACTTCATGGACATTTCTCTTGTGGATACAGCACTTACACCTTATCATCGTCATTGCACGAGTTGTATAACTTACCAGAGAAATTATTTTTATCTGATAAAATAATTTGGTACTAGCAGGTTAGCGTATAGTGGGCGTGGCATTGAGGCTTTGCACCTGTGGTGCTCTAGCCTGCTTTTATGAGAGAACTTGATCTAATTAAACACAAAAAGAGTTGCCATCACTACATGCCTTATTGGTCTCCGCCCCCTAACAACACTGCACACATTTTAACAATGCTTCCTTTTTTTCTTATTTTTCTTGATCCTTATTTATCCACGCACAACTGCCGTCGTTATTACTGATGACACTTTCCCAATCCGTTCTGCCGATGCTTCAACAACCCAGATCAGCTCATGAATTATTCATGAATACACACCGTAGTCGTTACCGACACGACAAGCATATTATTATATAGATAATTATTAGAGTTGCACCGATAGAAGATTTTACCCGATATACTGATAACCGATATTGTATCTAGAATCGAGGCCGATAACGATAACCGATAGATATATTCATTGAATTTTTAAAATTTAATTTTTACATAATTAGAAATCATCAGTGCCAGGAACAAAGTAGTGCCAAATTGGTGACCTATTTTTACACATCGCAGTTAAGTTTCTTTGTCTTTATGCCGTCTAAGAGCAAGTAGAACTCATCCGTTCAGTGTCCACGCAGCGAGTACGAAATTTTTCTATCCGTTAATCATATCAGTACGGCAGGTAGTGTTGACAACCGATACCGATATCGAAAAGTAGGCCGATAAACCGATAGATTATCGGTGCAACTCTAATAATTATCAATAAAATAATGATAAATTAGTAACAAAGATAATAAAAATAATGATAATAATAATAACAACAACAAAATAAGCAGGCCTAGAATTCAAAGTGACCTCTGGACAAGTGAGTTTGGATTGCTAATACTAGAACTAGCCAAACAAAAGTTAACGAAAACAGACAATTTGCCACACCCTGGGATGAGGAGCATGCCCAGTCCACTAATGACTTTATTTCTTTAAAAAATACTTCATCAGACACGAATGAGGGACTGGGCATCTGACAAGGAGTGTATGTTAGGTCCCAACTACCTCCTAGCAACCGCCATTATACTTCTTCCTTGCCATTATCAAATTACTTTCACCTTCCTCAATTAGCGCTAGTCTGATCATCTGTTGCTAAGGGTGACCTCTCATTTACAGCACAGACCAATGTTCACAATAATTGTGTTATCTGGATTATGACTGCTCACCGGTAGACCACATGCCGCCAATTAAAACTGAGACGATATTTGAAAGTTTTCGAGCATGCTCACCACGCAAGTTGAACCGTCACATTCTGAGACACCTTGCAAGTCAGTGTGCACGCTATCACAGCTCGTGGCCAATTTTAGATAGGAATTTCACTAATTTAGCAATGCCTCCATTGCTCTTTCATTTTATATAGTCACTCATTCTGTCTTCCCGATAATTACTCACTTGGTTACAATACACAATAATTGCTAAAAATCAAATAGGGTTACAAAGCTCACTGGATGGTGAGAGTCCGTACGCAGATACGGATTTGGTAATCTATTCTATTTTGGCACAAATTGGGTGGCTTTTAGCGTAGTTTTTTTTATTTCTGACAAAAATTACTTTTAAAATTTTTGACCGTACTTTCAGTTCCGTGAAAAGATGAATTAATCGTTCTTACACCCAACATTTTAATCTTGCCTTTATCTTAGGCGGTTGTGTCTTTCTTTATTCGTAAATTTAAGCAATATTTTATTAAACATATCAGAAAAAGTCGAGTCAAAGACTTAAGTGCAGAATGATCAAATCAATCAATAAACTCTAAAGTCTGTCGAAAAGCTTTCCTGATGTGCAAGTTGATCTCAACTATCTGTACCATGCCTCTGATAAAATTCTAAATTCAGTGTTATTGTTTGCTAGGCTATCTCACTCACCACCGCTGCATTATTATAGCAATTATGCTTTCTTCATACAAGCTATGGTTAATAGAGACAAATTGCTTATTGGTGTAATTTGAACTTGGTTATTATCATATTTTACACAATCTGACAATGTCATGCTCATTTTAAAATTAAAGCCGAGAATGACAGACATAATCTAAAGTTTCCCATTACAAATCACTGCCAGAACGCGTGCAGTGTGAGTACGTACTCCTGCATAGCAACCATCGTTATAGTGATTCTTTACAAGAAACCTGATTAAAAATTAGTTTGCTAAATGACTGCCTAATGAATGGGTGGGTTACGGTGACCTTCGTGCTGATAACAATGTTACAATATTTCGCTGAGAAGTGTACGGCCGAGTGATAATTGAGACGATATCTCGCATAGTTGTTGGTAAGGCTGGAGTGTGCGGTTATGAATGAAAGTGATATCATGTGTGTGTACACGTGTGCGTGCCCACGGAGTCTCTGTAATCACAAGCTTACTTCATAACGTGCAAGCACACAGAAGAAGGGCAGTTGTTCTGAAGTCTGGCCGGGGTATATTAGAAATGTTTAAAAATGACAATCGTCAAATCTTAACACATTTTTAGTAGGTAAAGATCATCAATGTCACCAAGTTGAGACTAGTCTGTGATCGCCAGTGAGGACCCCTAATACAGAATAGTTCATATAGACTCATTATTTACTATGTCAATACAATCTGATATTTTTTACGAACCTTTTAGAAATAGTAGTATGAACGATATTTCGAAAATTGGTGAACAGAACGTTTCGCATCCGCAAATGCTTGACCACTCGTGATACAAATTAATAAAATTGACATTTTAATTCATATCACAACTGATGAAAGAATCCATGGATTTTCGATTACATACTATGCCTAAAAGGTTTGTCAAAAATATCAAAAAAGGGTAGTTCAGCTGATGTCCACAGAAATCAGTTTAAAAAAAAATGCTCTGCAAGAATTAAGTTTGAAAAATGTTTGAGTAATTGAGACAATTTGTACCTCAGATGCCATTGATGTAATAACATGGTTGCCATGGTCTGACCACTTGTGCTGCACCTGGCAATCAATCTCAATAAACACTTAAAATGCTATTGACTTTAAAACAAACAATACAATAAATATCAAATCTGCTGATCAAATCTGATAGACAGTTGAAGGAATTCACATATGAAAAGGTGGCAACACATCCACCCATCATGACAACAACATATTCACCTTGGCAACAAAAACCATGGCAACAACACATCCAGACCATAACAACCATTAAATACTTTAAGCCCATTCTGAAGCAAACCATTGATCACTGGATCTAGAATATGACTCCCACTCAAGCATTAATAAGAGATATCAGCATTTAGTGCCATTCCACCATTAAAGAAACTGGATGTTAATAATGTGCTAGGGTCTCTAAGTTCAACTCATTATTCCAAAATAGACTGAGTCAAGTAGCGTTTTGAGTTTCAGTTGATCTATGTACCTGCTTTCCACCATTTATGAAGAAACACTAATCGTTATCATGTAAAAATATAGTCTGGCGTTGCTGACCCTTTTCCTTCCCTATATTGGTAGGCGGGGAGGAAGGAAAGGATCTGGTAGCTCTAGTATCAATGACTTGTGCCGGCACCAAAATAGTGGCACTCCAATCAGATTGCAGAATCGTTAATTAAGCGCATTCCTCAACCACATATTCAATGCGCCCCAGTTTATTCCGCGTTGTTAGCTATGGAAGATCAAGTGATGAAGAGCGTGTTTAGAAGTTACAGTTTAGTGCGTAAGGCAAGAGCAGATGAAAGGGAATTTTAAAAAGAGAAGTTTTGTAGCTCTCCCTACAGGGCACGGAAAGAGTGCTTGTTTCCAGAGTTTGTCACTTATATATGACCAACTCCTACACGAGTGTGAACCAGCCATTATTGTTATTGTTGTTCTGCATTATTGAAACAACACAGTCGCAACGAGTCATTCCAACAAAATGTTTTCCTGCAACAAAATAATAGACTCGCGATTGATTTTAGCCTACGCGTTAATGATGACTCAATAAACCTGTGATGTCATTTGCACAAGTTGTTGATACTAGAGCTACCAGACCCTTTCCTTCCTCTCCGCCCACGAATATAGGGAAGGAAAAGGGTCGGCGACGCCAGACTAGTGAAAATACACACATGCAAACACACACACGCACATGCAAACACACACACACACACACACACACATGCAAACACACTGGTCTAAGTTAGTTGCTAATTTAACTTTCTCCCATATGGTATTTTTTCGTCCGGATGATACTCATGAGATGTAGTTGTGGTATGAAATGTTTGAAGGATTTGTGACTCAAGCTGTTGGATATATTTATATGAAAATATACCAGATAAAATCCTTATGAGTGGTTGTGGTCTCTCACAGAGGTAGGCGGAAACCAGCCAGGATAGGTGACCATAAACAGCTGCAATCCATCCTCTACTCACTCCCTCACTTCCCTTCACACTCCCACTTCTCCAAACTAACAATTGTCTCTTATTCCCTTCTTTTATTTTCTCATCTCCTTCTTCCGTCGAATTCCCCCCACAACCTCGTACTACTGCTGCTGCGCTCAATGCGAATCCCTTGCAGTGACCACGGCAACAGGCACGGTGCTACACAACGAGTGGGCCCATCACTTGATGTGATTAACTCCAAAAGAGCTCGCCACAACAAAAGCACCGCCAAGCCCTTATACGCCCGCCACCAACCCCATTACCTCCATCTCCATCATCATGACTAGCCTCAGACACATGTGCCGCTTCCCCACTTTATAAACACACTCTCCTTTTGAAAGATTCTCTAATTGAGTCTCCTCACACCTTCAGCTTAAAAAAAAGTAATGAATGAAGTAATAGATGTGTCTACCTTGGAGCACACTGTCTTGCATTCCTCACTCAACTCCTGGGGAACTGGCTCCATTTCAGGGTGGATGGTTGGATCTCCCACCAACATGGCGGCATATTCCTACAATGACAGTAAATATAAATATATATTACCCAAATTTTTGAAGACATAAATGATACACGATACACAATACACATGTATGCACGATACACAGGTAGACACACACAAAACTCAAAATTCTCTTGCAACCGCTAGCGGTTATGCGCACCTGGCAGAGCCAGGATGCCTGTGAGCCGTGCAAGCAAAGCTCCTGGAGCCGGGCTAGGAACTCGCAGGAGAACAGGCCTTTCCTCACAGCAAGTGGTGTGGGCACCCGAAGTCCCACCTATTGTCCAGGTGGGACTTCGGGTGCCCACACCACTTGCTGTTCCATGAGAAAAGGCCTTGAATTTGCACCCCAGCAAATGCCAGGTACCCCCACACATACCCATGCAACTGGTTAATGAGACCCCATGGCAAGGTAAGAAAAGGGGATTACTTAAATTAACCGGCCATTGATGACAATATGCTGAAAACAACTTTCCCTCGCAAGGACAGAGTGAGTAAAGAATGCTACTAAAATATTACCTCATAGCTAGACTCCAACCACAACAAGACTGTAGAATAGCTTAAATCCCTGAGATGAAACTTCCTGCTTTCCTGGAATTAACCGAGTTCTTCAAGAAAATTTCGTTAGCACAGTTCACATACAAAGTGTTCCAACCACATCCACTGTTTCTATGGATACAGTTTTGATGTGGGAAAGTCTTGATTCCGATAATAAAAATACTCTGTCAGGCCATAGTTTGCAGTTAAAGCAGAATAGTAGAAGACTTAAACTTGACATATGGTCTGTTCAATGATACCATTCAAAGGGAAAATTTAGGGCAAGGATATAGGCTAACATTCAATATTTGCTTGGAGGAATTGTGGGGAAATAAACAACTTCAATGGGTAAAAATAGTGTAATAGATCCAATTACCCGTGCCCTATTTTGTTGCTTGCAGAGGCTAATGACATATTCGGCATATTTTCAAAAACATCAGCAGTATATTGGTCGTAGTTTAAACCAACTACCAATGAAGGAAGGCATTGTAAGAGCACGAGAAGGCATGGCAGCCAGAGAACTTCTGACCTAGTCCAGGGGTATCACTTTCTCACAATACGACATCTGAACTAATTCTTTCAAAGGAAAGTCTAAAACAGATCAGTCAAGAAATTGCAGATGAACTCTAGGTAAACAGCAACAAGTATGATTGGATCGTATAATATCCACTAGCTTGTTAACAGTGTTATCCTCGCTGGGTAGTAAACAGACTAGCAACTTGAACCAAATATGATAAAAAGGTGATAACTCTTCACTTCCTTAAAACACCAAGTTGACAATGGCACTTACTTGGTCTTGTTGGACATCCGGCACTACGATGCCTTATTAGACCACTGGATATGGTAAAGGACATAAAAACAATGAACTGTGCTAGAGGGAGAGATACACACGTACACACGTACATACGCATTTGAATTTATCTTGTTTGTCTACTGAGAGGTGAGTGACTGACACAAAACAAACAAACAAACAAACAAACAAGGTATTACCAAATTTCTGACCATGTTCACAACAAAATTTCAATAAACAGACATCCACTGGCCATTGCACTTTGATCCTCTTGCTGAAGTGAACTTTTTTTTAACAAGCCTGCGCTTGCGCTGTTCACTGGATAAGTCCATATTGTGCAATTAATTTGACCTATTATGCTTTCTACCATTGCAGCTATAGAGATCCATTACAGCACTATATTACGCCAATTATGCTACATGTACAATAGCACTATGAGTCACAGTAGCAACACAATGCCATTCAGAAAGGAAGTGTTACTGTCGTACAATCAGGTTGCAGTATTGCAGCACAAATGCCTGTTACCTCAACTTAGTCTTCAAAAGGAACTATCAAGTTCATCTAAAATTGTGACCAGGAAGAATGAACCTATTATTCTTAATGATGCCCCATGCATTTGTTCGCGCCTATTGTGCTGGCGTAATGCGGACATCCTCACTGCCCACAAAGATTGGTCCATCTTCATCATGTGACTTTATAAGGCAACTCCAGCAGTGCTCCAGTCTTACTGCACACTCATCCACTTCTCCTATTTAGGAAATCAGAAAGTGAAAAAGTAATAAAAAAAATCCTGAAAACTTTGCAATGCTTTCTCTAGTTCACAAAACCTTGGGTCAGAGATAAGTTGTGGTTTCCATGGTGATAATGTTGTGTTGAGCCTGGCTGCGGCTGGTTATGGGAAAGCTTGTAGTAGCACTCCCCAAATCCAGTCACTAAACAGTGGGGTAGGGAATTTCAGAGTTGGCAAGCTATCAATGCTAAATAATGACTAGAAAGAATATTGAGGATAAACAAATGACAACAAACGACAAAGATGATTGGAAGATAACAAGTTTCACAGGCAAAGACTGCAAACAACTGAATCTCTATAATTCACACTTTTGTTGGTTTGTTTTTGTAAATTTCAGCTGCATAACTCAGTATACATTAATAAACTATTGGGTAAAGGAAACACAGAGCAGCTAGTGTCCTTTGTTGAGAGAGAGAGAGCTGCAAGCGTCCTTTGTTGAGAGAGAGAGAGCAGTCTTTTTTTGTTGAGAGAGAGAGCAGTCTTTTTTTTTGTTGAGAGTATATTCTAGACTCGATTCAAGTATGTCAAGGACATATAATCACCATCACTACCGCTGGTCAATTGGAGAGTTGCCCCCCCCCCTCCCCCCCTCCCTTCTCCTTCCCCAGCCACACACACTTTTCACCCCCATCAGGAAACAGTATTGTCGGCTATCCGTAGAAACTTAATTAGCTGGAGGAGGGCTCCTAGTCAAGCAAGAATGCATAGAATGCAAAATGTCTGGGAGAAGAAAAACATGTAAAGGTAATTTGGAACAGAAACAACTTCATCTCTATCCTTGTAAACTTTACTAATAATTAAAAGGGAAACTCCAAATGAAAAAAAGATATCATAAGTCTAGCCAATTAGGGAGAAGAGAGAGTGGAGGTGGTATGGGGGGGGGGGGGGGGGGGGGGGGGGAGAGAGAGACAAAATGGTGATGGTAGAGTTATTACTAAGTACAACAGCTACAGTACCACAATAAAATGTATAAGTCATTAGAATAAAAACCAGCCATAACAAACATTAAAACATAGACAACAACAAAAACAACAACAACAATAACAAACAAAAAAGCAATGGTTACAAAAAACAACAACAACAACAAAAAAAAAACAGACTAAAGCACTAACTCTGGTACAACATCACAATTCCTTACTTTCAGAAGCCGCACCATGTAGCAGTACAAGTGATCTGGGAGCAGGTTGTTCACTGCAAACTCTACAGAATTCTCAGCCATTTTCTTGGCCTCTTTATCATTTGACCGCGCCCACTGCACTCGCTCAAGCAGGTCCTCGATGTTCTCCTTGACTGGGACGTAGTGTTGCCATGGCACCAGCTGTCGATAGAAATGCTCGTAATAGTTGGAGTCTTGCTTGAAGATGAGAGAACCTCCCGCCATGAGGAAAGGGAACCTGTAGGCAGCCACCGTACCATCTATGCTGATCTGGTACTTGTACTAATGAGGAAAAGAGGAAAACAAACAAACAAACAAACAACAACAACAACAACAACAAAAAAAAAACAGTGACAGTCTGGAAATTTAGGAGGAGCAAATAGTGCAAATGAAGGAAGATAAAAAGATTAAAAGTGCTTTTACTCCATATTTAAGTGTTCTGAGAGTAAGAAAAAGGCAAACAATCTCAACGTATAGTTTTAATTAACACAATATTGGCTGTTAGAACGAGAAAATTGGCTATTATTATAATAATTTCAGCCGAAAATGACTGAATCATCATAAAAAGTATAGAAAGTGTAAAAGTCTTAACTTATGCCCTTAGAACTTTACTTTAAAAAAGAAAGCATACGTACTTTGAAGAAGTCGTTGAAGCCGACCCGATTAGCCACCGGTCCGTACACATCCTCTTCATGTTTGAAGAAGAACCAGGCCACGATGCCCACGTCAAACAGGTCCATGTCGGTCCTATGTCTCTTCACCAACTCCAGTCTGGCCTTGTTGCTGTCACGCCCCCTGAAGAACACCCGCGGCTCTCTCCGGGACCACGGGATGCTGCGAGGCTCTTGGATGGTCAACATGGACAGAGACACACTGGAAGTTCAGAAAATTAATAATTATGTGACATAAAATTGACTCCTAATTACAGCACAATAGCACAAACAATAACAACAAATATTTTAATACTATTTTGACCAGTTCACTTTACAGTAGAGGAAAGAAGAAAAAAATTTTTAAGTCAAAATGGGAGTGGTCTTTCCTTATTTTACTACAAATTTGTGTTGCCTTGTAAATATCCATACACACCACAAACACACCTATGTACTATGTATATATGAGCATGCTCAGTAATTCACATGAGCAAGCCATTATGCACATGTGCAGTAGACTATGCAACAGATTTACAAACAACATCAGACGATCAAATGATAACAGAATTGCGTAATTCAGAAAAAAAATTTTTTTTTAAATTTTGCTAAAACCAGAAAGTCGAAGAGTTACATTAAATTTCCTGACACCGAATATCCATTGGTTACAAGTGCATGAAGAAAGCGAACGTGGTATGCTGTCTCCATATGGGAAGAGATGCCTACAGGGATGCCAGTCATACCAATCCAACCACCAACACGTTAGATTATCATTCCAGGCCATTTCATCACACCACAGTCTGGTTTCATGGGCTGGTCCTCCATCAGTGGGAATATATATATATATATAATTCATTTGATACAGGAGATTATCACGACCATGTTGGCCTAGTATTTACGCGAGTGCCGCAAGCCAATCAAACGAGTGATATTCTGTGGTATCCAGTGAATAACAAGTTTATTATGTACTGCTCATGTGTGAATACCATAGTAACGGAGTTTCTTGTGCAATAAACACTTGTACAACCTGGGGGGGAGGGGGGGGGGGGGGGGGGGGGAAGGGATATAACCCAATGTGATCAAAGGTATTAGGCTCTGTTCAGTACACAATAATTAACAGGAGTCAGACCCAACTATGTCACCATCAGTCAACATCGCTCTTCATTGGAATGGAAGCAGGGAGTTGATCCACTTGCCATCAAAGTCAATGATTTGCAAAAATTAATGTCATAACTAATTATCAATTGGCAGCCTGGTGGTGGTCTACAAAGAGATAAATGCCACAAACAAGCTACTGGCAGTGATAGGGTCAAAGATCAAAGAAAGGTTGCTGTATGATTAGCGATTGCAAGTTGCTCAGTGTAAATTATTCGACCACATGAAAAAAATAAAAGAATTGGCGCTGAAGAAATTCTGATCACAAAGACCCTTTTATCTGCTGATATTCATGGAGAGAGAGTTAGAGAGCTACACTTCATAGCAGTGTGTGCACGAGTTTTACTGGGCAAAATTTAAATTTAAGAGATAGGGGGTTCTTGGAAAGTGGGAGGGTTGGGTAAGTAGTTAGGGTCAATGATATGAACAGTAAACAAAAAGTAACTATATTGTGAAGAAAAAACAAACAAACAAAAAACAACAACAAAAAATAACAACAACAAAAAATGTATACAAACAACAACAATACAAACTAACTAAAACAAACCCCATATTTGCCAATATTTCCGTACCGGTCCAGTCCCATGATAGTGGACTTCATGAGGTCCCATGTGGGCCATACTATGTCCCATGTGTCCCCAGAGCCACACCACGAGAATGTCGCCAGGGGCTTCCTCCCATGACCTTTCTTGTTGAGCGGCCAATCCCCTAAGTTGACTATCAGCTCCATATTAGGTAGCTTAATCTGGAGGGAAATTAGCACGCAATATTACATGTGTGTATGTACACGTGTGCGTGCATGCACATGTGTTGTGTGTGTGTGTGTGTGTGCATGTGTGTGTGCTCATTGAAGAGCTAAAACAATGACCCTTGTCCAATATTAAAAGTGAATTCAAGAAGACCAAAGCAACACAAGGGAGGAAACAGTTGAATATTAAACTTTGGAACTATAGTAACAGTAGTTGTGGCATATGGGACAGTTATCCACAAAGGATTTGTGGGGGTAAATCATTTCCTCTTACAACTTCCAATTCCTAATATATCCAACCATTTGGCTGTGATTTCACTCACAGGGAAAATAACAGTTACCCTCAAGTTAATAAAGCCGCTGGGTAATTAAACAACAGCTGACTGCTGCACTTGGCCTCAAGGGGGATGGGGGTGTGGCTGGCCACAGGGTTCAATGGGGTTTGTGCAGGGAGAAGGGGTGCTGTGGGACCAGACAGACCAGTCTACGCCTCCCACCACCTCAGCAGTGAGGCACACACACTCACATCCGGTCAGCCAGCTGGTCACTGCCTGCAGAAGGCAGCCTGTAAGCAACAGCTGTTAGCTACTACTTAACTCACAAGGAGGCTCCATTACCCCCACTAACTCATCTTTGATTTTTACTGAGGAGGGGGAGGAGGTTAGGGTATTGAAGGGTAGGAGAGGAGACTGGGAGAGAAACAATTATTTGCAATTTATGCTTGCCTTGTTGAAAAGAAAAATGGCTACTGGACAACAAACTAACACTACTGTGGGCGTGGTTGTTTGCTAGTGCTCATGCCCAGCTCTAAAAATGAAGGAAAAACGACCCCTCACAAAGACATACAGAATGTCTGCACATCAAAGCTTCAGTTTATTCTGTCATTTCTTTATCACCGAGTTCAACACTTTCCTGCAGCCACAGAAAGTTAAACTCCACCAAAACTGCAAACTACCCATTTGTATCTCAAGCAAACATGTGCATGTCAATTAATTGTTTGCTATAAAAGGACCATTTCTGTAATGTCTCCATCCACACCACAGGAATTACAGTAATGGTGAGGTAAGACCAGTGACCCTAAACAAACAAAACTACCCATCCTTTTTCATTCTTCTCCCAACAAGAACTCAACTAGTCCACAATGAAACCTCAGCCATGCTTACAATTGCCATCCGATGCTATGGTCATTGGGACTTTCACGATTAATAAATAGCATCAGAGAAACGGGCACAACATTGAAGACAAAAACAAAATGTTCAAAACACGGACATTGTTTTCCAGTGCATCCTCCCAACGCCACTCAATAATTCCAGTGGGTGATAATTAATTTAACACAAACACAACCACTGAAGAAGCCATGGAAACCGATACTTAACACCGCTCTAGCAAACACACAGAAGGTGCACAGGAAAAACAATTGACAGTACTTCCAGAAGCCCCCAGAGAGCCGCTTAGTTCATGTGGCCACAGTAAACCCAAAACCCACAACAAAAGGATAAAAACTTCCTCTAAGTGCTGTTGAATGATATTCTGAGACTCCATGGAAGGAAAGTGGTGGAACTAAAAGAATGACATGGTTCAATGCAATCATACCACCACATCATATATTTAGTAACACTACAAGATATATATATACCGTTGCTATTTTGTGCTCTCTATTCTTTGTGTTTGTTTCTCTCCCTCCCTCTTTGTTCTTAATAAAATTTCTTCATTACCCAAGTTGTTTCAATTCTTAGCACTGCCAAGAATGCAGCTGCTACTTGGGTGTGGCGGATGGCACATAATTTATCACATAATTGCTCTAGTTGAAGTCCTAAAGAGACAACTCTGCCAACATGACAACCAGGATTTCCTAACTCTGCAATTATTCGAAAATTTCCAAAATTTTGAAATTTTCTAACACACGGAGCAATAAAACAGACATCCAAGCCACACCACAACTTAGCCCCAGGCTAGTCTGGAAAAAGCCGTAAAAATTAAATAACAATTTAAACACAATTATCTTGTTGCGGTACTGGATGAAGATAATGGTCAAGTACGTATAAGATGTGGCAATTACATCACAATAAAAAATAAAAATGTGTAACTAGTTTTTTGTAACATTAATTGCATTTTAATTAGCGTTATCAAAACATATAACATAAATAACACTGACGAGTACAAGTACCTAATGCTGGCCAATACTGCTTACCACCAACTACCAACTGATGGGTCAACAAGCAACAAGGAAATAATTAAGTTAATACAATGGGATGGTAAAGGGGCAGAGTGGGAGGGGGGTGCCAGAATAATTTGAATAACTGACTATAAAAGTGCTGCTGGCAGCAATTTCCATGAATAATTGAAGCATCTTTCTAATGGGTGTGCCAAATGGGAAAGCCAAAAAGTAAAACTACACACACAAAAAACAAATAAAAACAACGACAACAAAAAACACAATAACCTCTCTTTCCCTACCTTCTACCTCACACTAAACCTCACCTTGTTTATCAACGATAAGAGAATCATATCAGAGAGAGACTTGAACCCCACTATGCTTCCAAATGGCTGTGCGTAGAGCTGCAGTGACAGATAGAGGAAGGAAGGGAGGGAGGGAGGAGGTGGAGATTATATGTTCAGTCACAACATAAGGCAGATATAAATTCATTCATACAGTCCCCACCTTAACCTGTACCAAACAGAAGATACATCACATACTGGTCGACTGCTCAGGGGTATTGAGTTACTCTCATCGAGTACCTACACTATGTCCTGAGGTAGACATACATACGTGCACAGTGCGTTAACTAATAAATTGGTCTTCAATTTAAACGAACCGGATCAGTTAATATGGCCGCCTCCGATCCTCTTTATGCACGGTCGAGTGAGTGAGGAACAAACAGTAGTTGCCGCCCGTTAGTGACATTGATACGTGAAATGAGCCACTCACAGTGACCCACAAGGACAACTGTATGGAGTATTACATTTCACACCTTGTATCCATGGTGACCTCGCCGTGGGAACACAGTAATGAACTAGAGTCGGGGATTGTGACTGTAAGGCTGTGATGATTGTCAGAGAGCAGACAGAATGTATCGCTACTGAATGAAGGTTCATTGCACAAACTGACCCTACAAGACTATGATGTAGATGCGCATTTCTTCATGAGAATATAGAAAATAAAATGGACCTTAACGCATCATTCACTCGAGTCCATTCATGTGAGCGTCCAACAAATTAAACTGCTTATTTTTCGTCCTGTACTGTACTGGGAACCAAATGGGTGTGGTCAAAATATTACTGGAGTAAAGAGAAGAAAATCGTGTGAATTGTGTACTATAAAAAAAGTGTGGAATGAAATAACTTCTGCCACATATACATAGTGTGTTTGAAAGCAGAATAATGAAATTATTCCTATAAATATGGCTATTTTGAAGATATGTATGCACACACACACACGTGCACACATATACACGCACACCAACCTTGTGATCAATAATGGAATAGTGAATGAAGGAAGATGTCCGGTAGCCTTCACTGGCTCTTCTAAACAGCTCCGTTACATTTATTCCCGTGTCCCTGAACGGCTCCAAGTCTTGGACTATCTGGGGGTCAAGGTCAGTGGGGCAGTTGAAGTCTCGAAGCCACTCGTCTACTGACAACAAAGGGCAGTAGCAGTCTTCATGGAACACAGGCCCCAGGGCGTAAGGGGAACTGGCGACATGCTTGCCTCCGTGCTTGACCTCGAGGGAGACCTCTTCGTAGTCTCCGAACATGCGGTAGTGGATTAAGAACAAGCCACGCCCCAAGTAGTCCATAGACTGCCGACGACGGACTCGTCCGGTGGGAGACACCAGCTCCATTTGAAACGCATCTTTCTTACAGTCTGTAATGCTACAGGTACATGTGTTGTACTGTTGCAACTAGCTGACACATGCACACACTGGTGCATATTTTGGTAAGCTGACAGTGTTGCACGTTTCAGTCAAGGTGACAAATGACATGAATTCTTTATGCCAGTTCTGAATATTTATTAATAACGCTAGCAGAGCAAGCTCTTAAAATTAAATTCATTATGTTGTCTTTTTTTCACACCCTCCCTCCCCCTCTCCCTCCCACACTAAAGACTGTATACCTCCTAGAGTGTCCTCTACTACCTCCTACAGTGGCACACTCCTACTACCTAATCTTTACCTACTCAAATCTCCGTAGTAACTAGATTCGTTCATGCACATGCATTTCACCTTTTCCCCTTGCTGTCTTTAGCTTGAAGATAAACATAATTCAGAGGGAGGCCAGTCGAGTTTTTATGCAGTCCAGGACCCCAAAGAACTGTTTCAGAAGGACTGATACTTCTGGGGTAGACTGCAGGTATGAATAGGCTAAGAAAGAACGCCACTACAAATCGGTAGCGATTCCTACTCAACATTTTTGCAGCAGTTCAAGTAATGTTTGGATTTTCGCGGGTTTGTTGCGGCAACCTTTAACCTTAGAGCCACACAGTTGGGCTTGCTAGCCATTTTACACATTCTTGTAGTCATAGCTACAACTGATTCGGTGCCGAGTAGACAGAATGCCAAGTAGCTACAGCATCATAAAAGGGCTTAGTCGTGTCTTGGCAGTTAGTACTACTGGCTCAGCGGGGTAACCATTTTGTGTCCATTTTATAATTATATATTTTACAAAATAAATATAACAAGTAGTGATATGAAAAACGGAGTGATTTGGTGAGATTTTTTGAAAAAACAAACAAACAAATAATAGTGGGAAGTATAATGAGTTATGCTGCTTTTGATTTCACAGAGTTGATTAGGTCTAGTGCAGAAGGAAACAATTGCTTGAGGGTATCTCCCATTTTATTGAGTGCGATTACACTTGGGTACTGAAGAGCCGCTGTCTTTGTGGCTGTGACCAAGTTCTTAATGCTTTCTGTCAGATTATTGCTGGAGGACATGATTGTAGTCTTTGTCTCTACGTGAACTATCTTCTGACCTAACGCGTCGGCAATGTAGACGAGCTTGTAGGCTGCCACGACGGTCATTTTAGACTTGGTGACAAAGTCCTTGGGTGACTCATTCTCTTTCAAACAGTCAAGGAGCGTGTCAATGGCGTCTCGCAATCCTGGCGTGATCAGGTCAAACTGCTTCGCAAATCTTACTAGGATCTGACGCTCTTCCATTTTGAGGGGTTGAGGGCTGGAGAGCTGTCTTTGGTGGTTTGGAGTGCCGTATGGGTTGAGGATTTCGGCAGAATTAGCACGGCGCATTTCAGAGGATTGGACGTCGTCAGAACTCGAGCAGCTGCTGAGGCTGCCCTGGCGTCGGAGGCGGTGGTGAGTGGGGCTGGTGTTGTGGCTGCCAGAACTCCCAAGACTGGCGATGCTTGGTCGATTCCCCGTCACTGCAAAGCTACGGTCTCTGCTGCTCGTGCTGGGTCCCTTGTCAATCTCGTCGTAATCTTCGCCCGACGTCTGCGCCATGTTGGGGCTGCGTATCAACGTGACGTCTCCACCACTTCGAGAGTGGTAAGGGCTGCTTGCACTGTGGCTTGACTGGACATTGGAATCTGACTTATTATTCCTTTGGAGAGTGGCAAATGGGAGAGGAGGTAAGATATCATTGGGTCTGCGCTTTATAGTACCGCCATAATCCCCCGTGGAGTCTCCTCCATTTGTAGTCTGGTTGTTGTTCAGAAGTGCACTCCGTGGGCTTCTCTGTGACTCGATATTGGCATGCTGGGGGGACTCAGCTGGGATGGCGTAATCAATGTCGCTATTCGGTCTGGGATATTTCATGCTGGCAGGAAGCTCAGGGAGTGGCCTGGACTTGACTTCCGTCTTGGTGAGCACTGGTAAAGACCCGTTCATCTTTGTCGATGACTTGAACAATATGGTTTTGTTGGCTTGGACAAGAACAGTGAATTCCGTCACAGCGTGGGGAACAGTGCGGGCGGTTTCCAGGAGGGACTTTACAGCTCCAGTAATGGAGTCAATCTCACTGCTCAGGCCTTCCAACTTGCCAAGGATGTCGTTTCTATTGTGGATGAGGACCTTGAAAGCGTTGATGTACTTCTTCTTGAAGTTGGCATCAGAGACGTACTCTAACCTGTTGACCACGCCCTTTCCAAACTGTAAGATGATAAGGAGTGTTCTGTCAAAGTGTCTAATGGCAGTAACGGTGGACTTCAGAGTAGTGGACCGTCTAGACTTATTGTCAGTGCCCCAGTAAGCTTCAGGGCCGTATACGCTGTTAAAAAGTGCTTCATAAGTCGTTGTTATAAGTTGGCGATACGATGACAGTAGTTCCTCTGCTTCTTCATCAAACATATTACTGATATCCACGGCTTGGAGGACATTAGGCGGGTGTCCTTCACCGTCCTCCTCGAATCCTCTGGCAGGCTGGCTAGGCTTGGGGAAATCGTAAACATCCAGAGGGTCTGGGGGGATGTCGTATATGCCCCCGGAGCTGGCAGCTGAGCTTGCTGTAGATATCCGATTGATGGATTTCAGGGACGATCGGTTGCTTCCCTGGGGGCTCAGGCGGGTGGAGCTCGGGGGGCGGTCATATGTTTCATAGCTTGTGTTTCCCTCTGGAGGGGGCAAATCATAATCCTGATCATAGGGGCCATCTGGATCATCTGCTGGCGGAAAGTCATAGATCGGTGTATCGTCGTCAGTAGACAAGGGGCGACTTGAACTGAGAGATGGATTTGGGGTGACCTGAGGAGAGAGAGAAGGGCGGGGCCCTTTGGAATTGGGGCGAGGGATGTCATAAACAGAGACATCATGATCGTGGAACACCTCCAGGTAATTGGCTGGGACCATGCCAACCTTTCCTCGCAGCTCACACAACCACCAATCAACCTGATTGTTGAAATCTTTCTTCACCACCGTGACCATGTCACCTTGGCGGAAGGAAAGCTCATCATTAGCTTCGGCGACATTATTGTAGCGAGCTCTAGCCAGAAGAGGAGGTCCAGTGGAGCCTACCACTGGTGAGGCAATAGTTCCCTATAAACACAAAATGAGAGAGACATGATGAGAGTCGAGTCGTGGGTAGCAGAGCCATAATAGCATTATCTACAACTACTGATCAACTGGAAGGTCAACTAATTGTTAATTATTGGTAAGTTCTAAATTTGTACTTTAACATGACCATTTCCTCTTGCCAGAAGAGTCAGCTCCCCAAGGCAGAGATGATACTTTTATAGGAAAGATGCAATCAAGCTGACAAGCCCATGCACCTCAAGCCACAATAAATTAAAGGTGTAAACTTCACATGAGAAAACAAAGTTGACTCACTAAAGTTTCTTCTCACATCTGAGAATAACAACCATGCATCATTCTTTGGTCAAATACTTGCAAAAAGTCTGGGCAAACTGAAATGACAAAAGGCACCAGTGGAAGTTGCTATGTCAACTCTCGCTCGACGATTATGTCAACTGAAACCTCTGGCTACCCAACCCACCTTGCAGACCTCTCCATCACTTCCACCCCACAAACAGAAATATGCTCAGTCCGCTAGACATCGCTACAGGTAGCAAACTCACATGTGGGCCTGGCGATTTGTGAGGTGAAACTACGTCAGTCATATCTGGAACAGCTGAAGTTCACAACAAAAAAAAAAAGAAGAAAAACGATTGAATCGGCTTCCACCGCTGCAACAGCTTCTTTCTACAGTAGCTATTTTCGCTGAGGCAGATTGCAATCCTAAAACTGCAAAACCCGATGAACGCGAAGAGATCTTCAGTTAGACTCTTTCGCAGTAGGGGAGGGTAACAGAATTGATTCTCTCGGTCGACTCCCTCCGCTTATACTATAAGGCCGCAAGCATGAATGGAATGCGCTATTTCCGGTGCCTAATTAGGTAATTTACCTCTGGCCGCCAGTCAGCGGACCGAAGAAAAACAAAGGGTGGCGCTCCATCTGGAATAACCCTTACTGGTCGGCGCAAAAGAAGGTGATTTTGAAGATAGTATTATTCTGAACTGGTAAAATGGGACTTGAGGCGATACTGACACCTAGTGTAGCTCTAAAGAGCATAACAGGTACTCTAAGATTTATTTTGTTGTGATTACCATGTTTATTGTTTTTTTAACACTTGTTTTACAGATATTTGGGGGCACATGTTATTTTGGTCATTTTTGCTCTCTACCCTTATTTACTTTATTGGAGGGCTTTCATTTTCGTTATCAGTACCAGTGGTGAAGAAAAGGTACAGGATCTTGGTCCCTTTGCTTTATGTCATGTACGGTCTTCTTCGACTCATTTTTGTGGAAGCTCTTGCTAGTAAGTTTTTTTCTGTAGTTAAAATAGATATTTATTTCTTTTATTTTATTTTTATTTTATTTTTTTTACAAAATTTGGTTACATGACTGCAGAGGATGAACTGTAGGTCGGCTTCCCATTTCTCTTATCGATTATGCTAAAACATGCACTTGACAACATTTGGCATTTCGCCACTCAATGAGACAAAAGGAAGGAATTATATTTTTGTTCGTGTATACAATATTGTGTTTAGTCATTTTTTTCATAGCACAGTGTGAATAGAGGAGGCTACCCTCGAGTGAGTGGGAGTGGCTATAGCAAGGATGGGCAGTGCTCTAGTTAGCCCATTTTTCCTCCCGAATTCTTGATTTGTTCGTGTGTTTTTGATACTCTGAGTTGGTTGAGATTTACGTGCTTAGTCATCTATGTGAAGGTTTTAGACTGTTTGGCTTGCTTGCAAGTATTTATAACAACACTGCATTGCCATGGGAGATAAATGGGCCTGCTGGGGCAATAGATATAACACACACCTGAAGATCATATAGACTTCAATATGTATATCATGGTGTACAGAGTTCAAGGATTATTTGACAGCATTGTGTATGCATGTGTACTGGTTGAGGTTGATCACTCTTCCATTCATTTGTTATCTAATCCTTTCCTCCCCCAACAGTGCCCCTTCCCTAATTACTCTCTTTCCTCAACACCTTTCCCTCCCACTAACCACCCTTGTATTAATCTTCCATTTTCTTCCTCCTCCTCCTCCTCTTCTTCTCAGAACTCGGCATTGGCTTCATATAACCACTTCCCAACTTACTCCAGGGATCCAGTTTCCTAGAGTCCCTGGATGATAGCTGGAATATTTGAATCAACTTTACCACTTCAGAAATTTAAATCAGTTGGCAGAGGAGAGAGGTTGGTCACACTTGGTTTCTCTGGCTGAGCTGACTAATGCCTTCCCTTCCCTCCCCTTCTCTTCCTTGTAAGCCCTCAAGGGTGTGTCTGCATGTTACACGGCTCCGTTAATCACATCATGTGTATTGTATCTAAGCAACCAAGGTAATTAAAGTAATTAAGCCCAGGCATAGCTGGTTTTGTTGGGACTAGGATATATTGCCCTTTTTTTTGTTTGTTCTCTCTCATAAGTTTGTTTGGTTGGATCGATCAATCCATGGCTTGTTCTGAACAAAGGAGTGGACAGTATTCTTGAGCTGGTGAAGAGGGGCGTGCCCATATTTAGTTGAATCTAACATCATTGTGTTGGCATGGATCATGGGACAGTAGACGTGCCAAGTGTGTTTGGGTATTAGCTGCAATTCATCTGCATTGCCAGTATAATGAGCTTTTAGAGCCAACTGAATGCACTCTGTCGGGGACAAGGAAAAAGGAATTATAAAGGCAAATGTCTTGATAATCTCTGAAGATCTGATATTATACTCATGGCAAGTTGTCCAAACTATGGCCGAGTTGTTCTTCTGATTATGATGATTACAGTGGGGATAGCTCCAGTGTACATCTAGTCTTCCATGCCTTTACAGGACTTGTCTCAAAGAGCTATCGAAAGTAGGCTTTAGGTCTTTTATGCAATTTTCAAATGTTTGTGATGTCCCGCGGTTTCTTTGTAGTCAGAAGATATTATAGAGAAGGTGAGATTAGAAGTCTTGCAAGTTCTTTGGACATCCAGACATCACATGCTGGGCTTTCATAAACTCTACAGGTACGCCATACACTGTGGTGCTAGTTCTTGTACACAACGGTAGATGTGTCTGCTCGTAACACGTTAAAGATTGCTTGGGTCAAGATAATCTTGCTTGCAAAGATGTGTTTTGGTTTTCTATGGTTTGTATTGCCGAGAGAGAGAGAGAGAATCTGCTTTAATCCAATAATGTGTATGTGCTATTTGCCCTCGAGGACTTTTGTTTGTTCAAAGACGGGAGGCTTTGTCCTGTTAATTAAGTACCGTACTCCGAAAGGGGAGGTGACATCATGGGTCACAGTCTGTTAGTGGAAGTCAGTCTTGTCTAACACACACTATCAAACCAATTGTCTGTGTGCATTACATACGTATGTGTGTAATAAATATGTAAGACACGTGTATGTATGCGTGTATGTAAATAACACCACCAGAGCCTCCATCTATCTGTCTCCAGTGGCAACCTTTGGCTAGTGGGAGTGTAATAGTAATGTGATCTAGATGTAGTTTGTATAGTACTAGACGAGATAGCAGGCTCCTTGTTTTCCTCTCACTCCTTCTGTCTCCAGGAAGGTTGGTGGATGGCTGGGGAGGCATGTCTGACAGAGTGTTAGTGAGAAATGATCAGGTGTGGGCAATGTGTGGATACCTTGTAGATAATTCTAAGATAGATTCCTGTGTTGCAAAAACTTGTTTTAGATAGCCATGTTCCTGTTCCTATGGGGGGTGGGGTGCCGGTTGGGTCAGACAATGTCTTCATCTTGTCAAAATCTTAAGATTATGCACCTTGTCATAGATGCACATGTCCAAATATTTGTGGATGCTAGTTGAGTATAGGACCTACCAGGTTCATTCACACTTGCCTGGTATGGTGACGTAATTGAAACTTGCACTTGAACACCTTCTGAATGGCTGTTTCAGAATGATATTTGAATTTCCCCATTCCTAGGCTAAACAGGCACATCTTTGTGGCTGGAGGCCATTGGCGCCACACTGCAAGTGAAGCAGCTGTAGTTGTCAGCTATCCATTACTGAATTTGGAGAGCAGCCATTGCAGTTGTGGTTACCCAGCTTCATGCCGGGCCTCCTCCTCTCTCTCACCCTGGATGCCACAACTTGTAGGCATGCCGACACATCAATTATTGAGTTTCACTCTATTGACTCCGGCCTCTGGATATAGGGGAGGGAGAGAGGGAGGCGGGATGGCGTCTTGATTAAGAGACTGGGGTCAGAACAACGGATGGTAGTTTGTACTTTCTGCATGATGAGGTTTGGGACTGATTTCTGTATCCCACCATCATGTAATGTGGGGTATTCGACTGATCTGGGTGTAGCACATGCATTAAATATCAATATTTCATGCTTCAGCATTGGCTTCATGCGAGGCTCAGATATATCACAATTTGAGCTCTCTCTGCTGCTTATTGCTTGAACCTTTGGCCTTTCCTACAGCTTCCCGTTGTGCAACTAAACATGTAGTTATTCCATTAGAGACGAAGGAATTCTTCATGTGATGGCTGGCCAACAGTGGGATCAAGTATCTCCTGTTGTTGCTATTGTACTGCAGTGTTGGTAGGTCTTCAATGGACTTCAGGCGTGATTGGATCTGGTATGGTGCCAGAACTCTTGAGAAAATGAGCCCTTTCCGTTGGCCTGATGGTGTCTGATGGGAAAGTAGTAAGAGTTATTGTCTTCTCAATCTGAGACAGGATGTTCCTTATTTGCTGCATATGCATTTTAAGTAATGACCCGTTAGGCACTGCCAATGATACTATCGTGAGAAAATATCTTTCTTCTTCTGTTGTTCTGTTATCCCTTCTTCTCACACAGAATACATCTTCCTGCCTGTGATTTGCCCATGCCCTGGCCAATTAGCGTTGCTATGTAGACATTTAGTATTTGGTTAGTAGCTGTTCAGCGATCAATGCAGGGAGATGAGAAGACTGAGACGAAGAAGGGGAAGTACTGTGAGTCAATGTTTCCATTGCACTGGCCAATGTCTGTGTGGTATTAATTTGTTCCTAGACACCAGGTCACTACGCAGACCTTGTCCACTACCCAGCCGTGAGAGAGTGAGTGGGAACGTCTGATACATACTTCCTTGTCCTCTGCTCTTTCCCTCACCTGGTGTTTCAGGTTGGTCAGAGCTTCCATAGTGCAGGCAGACTCTGTTTGGCTCCTCATTGCCGCCAGCATCTGCTTGGATTAATTAGGTCATTGGGTATTAAAATCAAAATAGAGAGGGTGCTTAGGGAATGGTAGGAAACTTTCTCTCTTTTTCTCTGGCTCTCTTAACACTATAACAACAACAAATAAACACATATAAAGTCTTATCAGTTACAGTAGTACAAATTACAGCAGTTTAATGCCACATAGTGCGTGAAATTTTATTATAATACTGTAATAACAACTTGTGGTGGCATTAATTAATCGAATGTGTGCACATAGCATTAGCTTGCCCACAGGGCTTGTTTGTCTCTCCCCATTCCCCCATCACCTCTGGGATGGCATTCCTGGACTCTCTCCAAGGGACTGGAGGACGTCATGCCACTAGTTGATTGGCTTTAGCAAAAGATGTAGATTAACCATTGGCATCTGTGGCACGGGCCATAGTGGAAACCATTGTCATGCTCCATTCCCAGGCTCAAGTTACCGCTAAATTATGTCTGTCGAAGAATTGTTTTTTTCCCATTCGGAGAAGGTTGGAGGATAAATGAAATTAATGTGCCTTTTAATCGTCTTGTTTAGTGCGGCTTCATTTGAATGTCAGGTGATTTAATACATGTATGTAGAAGTTAGTACGTTTATGTACAGGTGGTGGGAATGTGGTGTCAATTTGAACAGAGTGCCTGTCAGTACTTGAGCGGATTAGTGGCAGGAGATCCCAGACCTGGGCAGCTCACGGTCTCCTGCTAACCGTGTTACGCTGTCTGCTACCTCAGGGCCTCCGATTATCCTATTAAGAAATCTGGTCGGGTTTGATAGGGTCTCTCTTTCTGTTTGGTTGAATCACTGGAGAATGTGATGCCTCATGCAATGGCAGGCGTATCTGCTGTGGATGTTAACTCAATTAGCAGTGGTTTCCTGTTAGCCTGCATCTGTAGGACATCTCACTGCACATGTGCCAACTACGAGACTGTTTACAGTACAGTATGAAATCAACCGTTGCTCAACAGTGGTGTGAATGATACAGAGGCGACCTTTAGACTAACAACTGTCCGTTCTTTTGTGCCATTAGACTCGACTACAACGACTTCTCTAGTTGACAATTGCCAATATGGATTCAACTTCTAATATATATTTTTTGAGATGTGGTTAGTTATAATTTTATTTAATTCGGTGTGTGAAGTTTCTTCATTTTGTTCTCTTTGTTCCTTCCCATAAACTGCTGTTATTGTAATTATTTCAGTCGAGAATGACTGAATTACTTTCATGGGATTTGTTGAGTGTATAAATGTGTTGGTAAGCGTGTGTGTGAGTATCAGAGACTTGGACTTCCCCCACATTGTGTTGGGATTGTTATTTGTTTATAATGGTTCTGTGATGAGGTACTTGATGAGCTTTGAGATTCATTGCACTATTCCATTGGTCCATTAATTCAAAGTGCACTTTATTTATTGTCATCATTAAAATGCCTTGGCAGCTGGAAATAGTGACAGCCCATGCTATGGATTATATTTAGAAGGATAAAGATGTATTTTTAGGTATTTGTGGGTGGTACTGGTTATTATTCTATCTGGCAGCCCTACCCTTTTTCTCCTCCCCTTCCCCCTCAGGTGAGTATGGTCTGTTAATTTATTAAGAGGAGGATGAAGTCTAGTTAACTGACCAGGTTGTGGACCTTGTACTCTGTGAGACCACATGCAAGTACTCTTGCTGACCTAGTTCAACTCTTTAGTGACCCTTACAATCTTATTAGCTTATTGGTGGCTACTTTGCTGAGGGAAGTCTTTTTTTTTTCCTTTTTAGAATCATGTGAGTTTTCATAGAGCAGTAGAGATTTGTTGGAACCAAATAGAACATTCACACACGCACACACACACACACACGCACACACACGCACACACACACACACACAACACTGTTAATGTGAAATAATATTATTTGGTACCTCCCAATCATTAGTAGTAAAGACTATTTTGGCATTAAGTGTGCTGAACGTTGACGTTATATGCAATATATTATCTGCTGCGTACATATTGGCTTGTTTCGCAAGATTGAAGTCATGCTCCTCGACACAAATCTTAGCCTTATTTACAACTCTTTCATCACAAGTGCAAGACCCAGCTCCTTTACCTTATAAAGTCTCGAATGCTCAATTCAACTTTTAAAAGTCTCGCAATTTGTTTATTTAATTGGAGTTTGAAGGTCATAGCTTGAAAGGCCCCATTCTTTTTTGCTTTTTAATTTGTTATTTTTATTGTTTTAAAATAATTGTCTGCTCCATTTTCTTTAAAGGGTTTTCAATTTGTATCTCTTTGCTGTAAGCCGTAGCTGACAGTGGTGTGATGACCTTTGAGCAGTTAGAGGAAGCCTAAAGATCAGGTGATCTCAATGCATTGCAGAACTGCTGTGGTGCTAAAAATATGTAATTTATGAGCCGGGTGGCTTGAGTTATAGGCTATCTATCTAACTATCTGCTTGTCATGTCATCTTTGATGAGATGCTTGGCAAAGAGATGGAAGTAAAACTTGGCAGCTCACGCCAGAGCGGCTTGTTGTTGCCATTTTCACATTTGGAACAGTCAAGGAATGTACATATCAGCTTACGTACCTTCGGTCAGTATTCGTGTGAGGGTGTTGCATGGCAAGTGGGTGAGAGGAAAGGTGTGGGCATGCTAGAAAGGGTGGCTAAGTCTGTGATTTTTATTTGTCAGTAATCAGCACACCCCTCCCCTCCCCCCTGACTGCTATTAATATTAGTAGTACTCAATATTTGTTAATTGTGGCCACTTCAAGTAAAAATTATACATAAAAAGTATCCTCTCTCTCTCCCCTAATATTCAGAGGATATACTTGTTATCCATAGATTATAGTGGGCCATGCTGTAGCTACAGGCATCCTTTTTTTCTTTTTTTCTTTTTAAAATTTTTGTGGACCCAAGAAGCAGTTGTCGGGTTGTTGCATTCACCTTAGCATTGCAGTTATGTGGAGGTTTTAGGTGGTGGGAGGTGGTGGGAGGAGTTAAGGTGGTCACAATTGGGTGGCGTGTAGTTTAGTGTGTTCAGTTACAATGTACTCAGTGCACATAGTAGCAGTCGGTCACCGGACAATTTCCGATCAAAATAAGAGCTTGAGCAGTCCAAATTGAACTTGATCGGAAAAAGTGACCGTTTAACAGAAGCGGTTATTAAAATGCGGTATAAATGTGTGATAAAAAACGCGCGATTAAGGTGCTGAATCATCACTCAACTACAAAATGGCCACCAAACGTATCGCTTCAGAAAGTGAAGGTGGCAGTAGTAGCAGTTGCAGTGGTTCGCAACTAAAGAGACGAGCAGTATCAGTAGCGACGGTGGAGAAATGGATAACTGACTACGACAAGGCCTTCAATACAGCTACTTGGTTGAAGTACGAGAAAGCCGATCGATCGCGGGTGTCCTGTTTGAAGTACTCAGTGTATGAACGATTCATGGACAAGCTTAGAGGTTACAGGAACTTCAGTCTTGCGTTTATTGAAGGCTCAGCTAATCTTCGCACTTCAAGTTTGAAGGACCATGCACGTTCAACTATGCATGAAGTTGCTATGAGACTGCTAAAGAAAGAACAATCTGCCAGCGTTTTTGAATATGCTCCTATTGCAAGGGCTCTTTCAGGCTTAGAGAAAGGGACTGAAGAGAAGGTTAGAAAATTGTTTGATATTGCATATTTTATAGCTGTGGAGGGTCTAGCTTTTAGTAAGATGAAGCCACTCTGTGAGCTACAGCAGAGACATGGAGTAAACTTAGGGGAGACATACAGGAATGAGCAAGCATGTGCGACATTTATAGAATTTATAGCAAAAGATTTTCGTAATCAGTTGACTAAAGCATTGCATGATGCTAAATTTTTTAGCATACAGATGGATGGCAGTACTGACTCTGGCAATATGGAACAGGAAATGTTTATGGCTATTTTCTTTGACCCTCATGGAGATGATGGGGTTGTGCATATACGTAGCAAATACTTGTGTGTAAAACAACCTAAATCAGTTGATGCATCAGGATTATTTGAGTGTCTGCAAGATGCAATGTCATGTATTGGAATGGATTGTGAGACTAGCAAACTTATTGGTTTCGGGTGTGATGGTGCGAGTGTAAATATGGGTGAGCGGGGATTGCTTTGTTCTAGTAGGCCATGGCTGATTACTATTTGGTGTTTATCTCACAGGCTTGAGCTGTCTTTGAAAGATGCTTTAAAGCAAACACTATTTACTAATACATGTATTGATGAATTTCTCATGCAAATATATTATGTGTACTCTAAGGCACCTAAAAAGTGTAGAGAACTTGAGGAAGTAACTAGTCAACTAAAGTCATTACTGGATGTACCAGATTTTCCAGCTGGTCATGGGAATAAACCTAAACGTGGGCATGTGGTACAAGATTTGTTTGTCACAAAGTTCAGGCTCTTCAGCGGATACTTGACAGGTTTGGGGCTTATATGAATAATTTAATTACTCTTAGTGAAAGCCCATCTACCAAACCTAGTGACAAGCAAAAATTGATAGGGTACTTGCGTAAATGGAGAAACAGTAGGATATTGTTAGGTTGTGCAGCCTTCCATGACATTTTGCAACCTGTTTCTATACTCTGCAAATGCCTTCAGTCAGAACAGTTGTGCATTGTTAATGCCATTGAAGCTATTCTTAGAACAAACACTGCACTGAGAAGTTTGAAAAGCACAGAATTAACTGTCTTTCCATCTGTAAAGAAAGTGTTATACAGAATTAAGGAAGATCAAAATGGTGGCACTTCTAATAAAATATATCAAAATGTTGAAATAACTAATTTTGATCAAACTTTGGATTTCTTAAGGAACAACTACCAATTTTATACTGCCTTTTATACTGCCTACGTGATCATTTGAAAACTCACATAGGGTCAGACACAGAAACTCTTTCAGATGCGCTGAAAATTTTGGCTACTCATGGGTGGGAAAAGGTGGCTGATGCATCTTTTGGGCATGAGGCAATTCAAAACTTGCAGTTGAGGTTCGCTGTTCCCCTCCAGAAGGCCGATGTTAATTCTGCTCTACTTCAGCAAGAATGGGATGATATGGTTTGGTATGCTAAGCAGTATATTAACTTAGTTCAGGATCCTTATTCAGTTGTTTGGTGGAAATTATTCAATTCATGTGATGCTAAGAAATGGAACAATATACTTACCTTAGTTGAACTCACTTTTACCATTCCTTTATCCAATGCTCACGTGGAGCGCTGCTTCTCACAGCTGAAACTTACAAAAACAAACAGGAGAAGATCACTTGGACCACCTTCTTCAAATACGAATTGAGGGGCCTCCTCTGGAACAGTGGGATGCTACTACCGCTGTGAACCTGTGGCAGAGAGAGAAGATTAGACGAGTTTCTGGTAATCACACTGGACCCAGGAAGAAGAGAGCAGCAACAAGACATTCGGACGACGAGGATGATGATGCAGAGTTCTGCTGGAGTCCATCAGACTGGGAAAAGTTACTAGACAGTGATTCCAGCAACAACAACTCGGACTGTGAAGTGAAGGTCATAATGACTAATACATGCAGCTAGCTAATCATTCTCAATATTAAAACACTGCATCAACTTCGTATTCTCATTTGTTAAAAACAATGTTCTCAATTTCATATCTCCTTTATTAAAATATTCTTCTTAATTACACATTCTCATTGGTAAACACAGTTCTCAATTTTTTGTCTACAAAAAAAAAAACAACAATAAATAAATTAAAGTCAGTTAACTCCATTTTGATCTTTCCAAGGAATTTATCTGTACAAAAAATATATAATAATTTATGTCCGACCAAAATCTTAATATGTCTGACCATTTCTGGATTTGGTCAGACAAACTGTCCTTTCATATCCCAATAGTTACTATGTGCACTGTGTACCTAGTGCAATAGTAGCTGGAATTGAGACTTTATATTGCCTGAAGGGTTGAGGGGGTAGATTGGATATCGGGACCTGTGCAGACACTAGCATTTGGATGTGTGCATGTACGTACGTATGTATGTGTGTGTGTTTGTGGTGTTATCTTTGTGAGCATGCTCGGCATACTTTAGCCCTTGTCAATACGTCCGTTCACACTACAATTACAGAGTACAGAACATTAGTGCTACACTATCACTGATAATCCTACTACTCACTCTCTTAGTGCGTTTTTTTTTTTTATTAAAAAATTTTTTTTTTTTATGAGGTGAAGGTAGGTGTGTGTGTGTGTATGGTGTATGTATATGTGTGTGTGTGCACATAAGATCCTGTCAAGTGATGAATGGTAGTGTGACCAAGGGGTGTGGTCTCACTGGATTATTCTTGTGATGGGTTCAGGCAGTGCTAGTGTCACAGAATGGGAGTCAATCTTCTTTCCACATGAGGAAGACAGTCAGTAGTTTAGAGGAAATTGTTGTGTCAGGGGTGGGTTTCATTTTGTCCCCCAGATTGAATGTCATTTTGTTGAAACAAGAGAAAAAAGAAATATTGGAAGTTCATGAGTGATGCCAGACTTTTGCCCTAAAATATTATTTTAATTTTTTGTAATCAATGCTTTGAATTCATCACATTAAGAGCACCACACATGAATGGTTCGCCACCCGGATGACCACCCCCCGGGCTGTGTGGTGTGCTGACATATCAGTCCTATCACATCTGTCCAATACAGTACCATTGAAGCAATGTGGCAGGTGCTTCCTTTCTCAGCTGCTTGGAGTGCTTGTGATGGGGCCTCGTTAGTCCTTAACCAGGCATGAGTGTGGCCTAGTCATTAAATCTTCAAATTCTTGAAATCCTTTTATGTAGATAAAGACACTTGGTTCTTTCTATATTGGTGTTGAGAGCCTCACATACGTGCACAGTGCACCAACCTTCTTGTGTGGGCCTTAGTCCATTGTCCAGTTTTCCATGTTAGCTTAAACTGCCTTGATTGGGGCAATGACTCTGTTATTCGTGTGACTTGACCCGTGGCGCTGTATGTCCTGAGGGGATATAGCTCTGCTCTAGTTTGCACAAGAGTACGCCATTTTTACATGTGTTCTACTTCTGGGTATGTATGTATGTACCTTCTGCTGAGTGTGTGGTAAATAACTACCTTCTTAGTGGCTGGAAAATTAACAAAGTATTTCGGTAAGTGTTGTGCTAGAAATCATTTTTAATATGTGCGTATAACTATTTTAGAAATGCTAAAATTATTGTGGGTGAGTGTGTGGTAATGTTTTACTGGGTCATTGAGTGAAAATGAGTGTGCATGGGATGCCGTGTGTGTGTGTGTATAAGGAATTCCTCCAAAGACACAAGGACTAACGTCAGAGGCTATGCGCTCACCGTCGTCAGCATGTGTGTGTGTGTGCGTGTGATGGTTCGATGTTGCTTGATGGACTAATCAGTGATATGTTGATATAGATTTAAATGACTCCAGAATGGTGTGAAATATATTCTTCTCTTCCGCCGGTGTCCTTGGTGACTTCACATTTCACGCGACCGAGGTAACGGTGATTTTGGTATCCGGGTGCAAGTGACGATGAATCGCTTACTGTCAATCAGTCCGGTGTTGAGTTTAATGCAGATATTTGCATATGGTGTCGAATGTCCCGGAGGGAGTTGGACAGAGAGGAAGTGGGAATGCTGATGATAACAAATGATGTGCTTACTGCGGATCTTTGTGCGGCAAAGGTTCAACTTTTAGTCATTCTGGTTTTACAGAAAAATGAAATGACATCACGCCTCTAACACCTGCTGCATGTTACACTGATGGGTCACCTTATCTTGGAGCTACTTCAGCTGTTCCTATTCTGGCATTTGTGATGACAGAGTAGGAGGGAGGAGAGGAAAGGGAGGGTCTTGATAGGAAGAAAGGTGAAAAGGAACCATACCTGCATTCCTGATGTTAACCTTGTTGAGTTGCTTGTTTGGAATCTCAAGTCACTGCCATTTTTGGCTGTCTCCACTGCACAAGGATTGGTACAGGCCTATTACATAGTGTAGTTTTGGGTTTTTATAAAAGAACTAGTGATGCAATATTCTGTCAGGCTGAAATGTTTGGATAATTTGATTGTCAATAAAGGAATAATTATATAACTAATAAATAGTAAAGATCAAAGTGAATGGTTTAGTCTTACATCTGTGCAGGGATAATTTAGTCAAAATATTTCTTTGAATTAGATCCCGTTGCTATATTGTTACTAGGTGTACTAACTTGGTAAGTGTGCACTATTTTTTGCCTTTAGCCATTTCTGCGAAAATGCTGATAAACAAAGTTGCTAGTGGCAACTGGGCATGCGTAAACGGGATCTAAAATAGTTAGAGCATGCGCGCTTAGGTACTGGTGAATTTAGTGCACACAGCCCTCGGGCTTCAGTGCACTAAATCCACCAGTACCTAAGCGCCTATGCTCTAACTATTACGTATTACGTATGTTTACTTTTTACACCAATGAAATTGTGGTTCAGCCAAGCACTGCTCTAATGATGTGTGAGCTGTAACTTAGCAATACTATTAACAATAAGTTATTAATGGCGCACATTAATATTGTAATTCACATTCCCACTACAGACATCTGTAATGAGCTAGAGAGTGCGTAATGTGAGCTACAAACGAGCAGAGAGATATAAATGTATAGTTTTTAGTTTGTAATTACATTTGGTAAGAGTTTTTTTTGTTTTTTGTTGTTTTTTTTGTAAGAATCTTATCTTTTGGATTCTTGAAGCCTAAGTGTAGGACTATACTTGCTCCCCAATAACAGCCCACTAAATTGCATTAGGTACTTGTACTTTATAGCCTATTTTCTCTTGAGCTAGTGCTTGCCTCATGATGCTGGGGGAGTTCATTACAATAATAAAGTAGTGTAAAGAAACCTTTTCTTTATTTTTTTGGCATGATCCGTGCTATCATATGTCGTCTATGCGCCTGCAGCTTCAATTTGTTGTAGAAAGCATTTCTACTGGCTTGTTCATGCCTCCGGGATAGTGCAGACATGTACAAGACAGGATGGGCTTTTGTGAAGAAGCTTTTCCAAAGCTAACAGCCAGACTGTTTTGAAGCTCCTCAGTCCAAACAGGGGCGAGGTGCATGCATGTTTATCTGTCATGTGAAATGTGTGATTCAAATCTCGTGTGTTGCCAATATGCAAGCAGGCCAGGCAGGATGCAGCGATATCCTGGATGCGGGCCAGGTGTGAGAAGTTTAGCCAGATCAGTGCGGCTTTGATGCTTGCATGCTGACCGCACGCTGGTGGTGTTACCAACTGCACTGGGAGAACTTTGCAGGCATTTTGGAATTCATACGAGAACTGTCGAGTTCACGATTCTATTGTTTCACAAATTAAATGAGATGCAATTTGTTAACCATGCATGTGTAAATTTTAAAATTAGTTTGCAAGTGTCACCTAAAGTTAGTTAGCTATGAAGTGCGTAACTGGCAGTGCTCTCACTGGTGCAGGGATGGTGAGCAAACTAGCCCAGTAAAACATGCATGCATACAATTCTATTTAAAACATTATTTACAAGGTATTGTTTGTTAACATGTTGCTGACAGTTACAACTGTAATCTAAAAGCATCTTTATTATTATTATTATTATTATAATCAATTATTATTATTCAGATCTTACTGGTATATATTAAAACTTGGCTAACATGTGCTCACATTAGAGTAGACAACATGTGATAAGTCGGAATTAGAAACTATTAGGAAAGTGATAAATACTTTGATATCAATGGTGTGGAACTAAAGAAACAGATAACATTCTTATGGCAAAATTCCTGCTGAGGTTCCACTCTATTTATGTCAAGTGTAGACATATAATGCTGTAGACTCAGGTTGAAGTGCCTTTGCTTATAACTCCAAACGGATATAGGCACTTAATAAAAACTGGGCACTTATCGGTGAGTGGTAGCCTAAAATCTTGGGCTGAGCTCCAATCATCAGTTGATGTAAAAGCCGGGAAGAAAGTGGAAGTGTAATATAAATCAGCACTTAACAACTCGCGTCTACAGTAGTATTGTATTCTGATACTTTCATATGTTACTCTTATGTGTACCCTTACATGCTTACCAACTCAGAAGTATGAGCAAGTTTCTAGAATAAATGGTATTAGTAATTCCCTTCGTTTATATTCCTCAGTTCCTGAACAGTCACAACTTGAAGGTGACTAAATACTCTCTGCACTTACTAGATATAAGATGTCCTACCAGGGAACTGCTGAGTTTATTTTTTTTCCAAGAAAATACATCTTCTACATGGGCCACAAGTCCCGTTTCCAATTTGTGTGTTACTCTAGTAAAAACAATTTTTAGTTTGACCCAATATTTTTAGTTAATGCTATTTCCTTTGGACAAATTTTTACTTTTATTCTTCCTTCTCTCATTCACCTTCTATCTTTTTTTTTCCTTCCTTCTTTCAGGTGCTATAGTGGCTTCAATCTATGTTCTGAGTGGGTGGGAGATGATAGTGGGTGTGGCTATAGCCTGGGGCCTCGGTCTGAGCCTGCTCACCAACTTGCTGGGAGTCCTCATATCAGCACTTCCTCTCTACAGTTTCCTGTGAAGACTCCATCATCACGTCGCAGTGTCCTTCAGACCATACCAAACAGAAGCAGGTTGTAGAGTAATGCTGTCAAGTCAAAATCGTCCAACCCTAAATCATCAGTGGAACAGAGTACCAACTACTAAAAAATACTGAACATACAAACTATAAACTAGTATTGGCTGCTTTTTGATGATTTATTTATTTATTATAAAAATTAAGATATACATTATTTTTGGAACAAAAAATAATATCAGCTCTATGACGTTCTGTGACCTGTGGATGGTGGTCTATGTCGTGAGTTGGCTAACTGATCATCATGATGCCCCTCCCACCTCACATGGTGCCGAGTTTCACCCTTGAATGACTCCCTCCCGTGTTTCAACTTGTGCTGGTGTTTCTTTGCCTCTGCTGATGACGAGCCTGTGCCATTGGATGAGAAGAGTTCCTTGAAGAGACCTAGTCTACTCAAGAGAGTTTTCCAGAGGAACCCCCAGCCTGTCAAGAAAGAAAACCACAATCATTGGTGGCTGTCAAACAAAAGACATACAAGTTGTGATGGTTCACACTGCATGCCTGAAGCTATTGGAATCAACAACTTGTCAACTTGTGATTCTATTAGACACACAATAGCATATCCCAGATGCGGGAGATGCCTCAATTATGTGAATTGATTAAATCACGTCTCTCCTTACTACTATAACAACAGTGTAGTGGAACCTCTGATAGTGAACTCTCTAACGAGCACATTACCTCTATTTAGTAAACTTTCTACTTGCCCTCTCCAATAGAAAATGTTATTGTTTATCACCTCTTGTAGCAAAAAAGAAAAAAAAAAAGGGGGAAAAAATAGCCCATTTTATTTGTGAACTGAAAACTCTGGTCTCAAATTGTGGGTTTTACTGTAATAATTTTAGACAGATTTTCTACATTAACTCCATGATGGGACTGCCCCTCACATTAAGTGGGCAGAATTTAGGATGACCATTTCAATTCAAAGCAATTTGGCTAGTGTTCTTTATTTAGGCCATTAGCTAGTAAAAGCGTTACAATTGGAGGATCCACAGTTTGTGGTCTATGAAGTCAAACTGTCACCAGTAAATATTCTATTTTATATAGGACCATTGAATTCTGTCATGCTAACGACGATGACACCACCACCAACAACACACAACCAATAAAATGATAATGAAATAGGATATTGAAATGTAATCGTCCAAGCCTTCATGAAATCATTACAATTACACTCTGCTATGTTCCTCACCATAACCATCAAGTTAATACTCAAATGAAAAACAACAACAACAAAACAAATAATAAAAAACTACGACAACAAAAATTTGTTTACTAGGAAATCACACAATCCAATAATTTTTTATTTCAAGACAATGGGTAACTGTAACCAGATAAATTACATTTTAATAGTAGATGCACTTTTCTTACATTAACTCTAACAAAAGAGTTTATAAAACTCTAATTTACCCACAAAACAATGAATAAGAAGGAAAGGTCAAAGTGAAGGAAAACAAGCCAGGAACGTATCATTGCAGCACCACAAACACAATATACTCAGTGCTGTACAGGTAACTAAATCCCATCTCATAATTACCAGACTCTAATCTCCATTAATGAGCTCTATGCCCTGCTGTAACTTACATAGAACAATAAACAGGAGGACAACTGCCAGACAGAGGATAACCAACACCACTAACACGGAGCCTTCTAACAGTGCTTGCAACCAAGATGAAGAAGGAAGCATCAGCCACTCCTGTGAGTCCGCCTAAGACAATAAACTAAGGTAACCTTTCAAACTTGCGCTCCACAGTCCGCTTGAAACTTGCACTACTGGAGGCAGATAGATGCGCTGGTGGTAGTAAATTTTACTTCGGTAAGGGTCGCAGCAGCAACAGAACACAAACAATCGATTACTTTCTTTCCCCAGTTGTTTTATTTCACTTGGTGCTGTTGTTGTGCCAGTCTTGCCATGTCTGTGTCACTGGCTGATTTGTGCGCTGAAGATACTGACTCTGACGACGAAGAGTACATACCTGGTGAGATTTCCAAATAAACCACACCCTAGTCCTTTGATAATGTATTTTCCATTACAGAAGAAAAATTGAGTTCTGGTGATAGTGAACCTGATGATGGTGATGGGGAAGAAATCTCTAAAGATGAATTGACCAAGGCACATAAATTCAGTTTGAAGAAGTAAGTCATTTTTTATGTCCAATTTTTTTTTATTCAAATATTAAAATGTTGATATTATGAGCTGGTACAGAGACAAATCCTCACAAAAATGCAGTGTAATTCTCTTGTCCAGACCTCATTAATTAGGATGGCAGAGTGGGTGTATGTGGTGTAATGTAAATTCATTTGGGAGTTATAGCTTTAAAATTTAATGGCAACTTTTATTTCACTTAAGGGGTTTGTAATTGATATAATCCTTTTTTTTTTTACCCATTGAATCATTGAAGATCTGAGAGAGGTTGCATCTTTAAAATATTCCCTCCTCCCCCCCTTAAAAAAAAAGAAGACAAACTAAAACAACAACATAAAATCCACTCCACCTTACTCTTGGTTCTTGCATCATAATGAATGCTGGCTATCTTTACTGTGATATTAAAACCATGAGCAAATTGTTAGGTGGATTTTCCCTGAAGGGTCACATTCTGTTCCGTGAGACTAGTTATAGAGGGAATTGTCCAGGGAAGTGACACTAAGACTTCTCTGTGTAATTCCTCAGACTTCTTCACATGTGAACTTCCCTTTTCAGAATGACACAGATGCGGTTGTTTGAATTGTTTAGTCTGGAAGCTTTTGGCTACTGGGCACGTGCAGAATGAGTTCATAAGTGTTATTCGTGGCCACATTCCATACAGCCGCAACACTTGCATAACATGTGCATTATGATGTTATGGCTTGGACTATAGACCACAGGTAGCCATGGTGTTGGGTAACCATGGCGTTAGGTAACCATGGTGTTGATGCGTTACTTGGTTTAGTATATTCAACATTCAAACAAATAATGTGGCCATATACTGAGTTTATAACTCCATTGGTGGTTGTGTTTACTACTGACTACTTAACAAACTTAATTTGTGTCATTCATTATCCAACCTTCCTCAATAGGCTCTGCAGTTTGTGATGTGATGTGACATCCGTCCTGGCTAATATATTGATAAGGAATTCTCTATGGCAGACTAGGGAGCTTTGGACGTGACTTCTAGTATTTGTTTTGTATCTCTTGTTCAACTTATTAGTCAGTTGTGCTGGTTTGATGACCTTTACCAACTGCTGAATACCTTTACATGTATAATGTCTTTTTGACTGTTTCAAAGATATGGTACTCGACCCTTGCCTACTTTTATACGTTCTTTTGCTTATTATTATTATTATTACTATTATTGTTGTTGTCGTTGTTGTTGTCATTGTTGTTAATTACTACTTATTGTTACTTACTATCAAGTCCCCACCACACAGTGACGCTTGATGCAGTGGCATAAGGTATTGTTATTCTCTCCCACTTGGTTTAGTTGCGTCAGTTTATCTCTCCTGCTCTCTTTCTTCCTGAGCCTCTCAGATCTTCTTATGCACCTAGCTCTTTCTTCTTGAGTCATGGATTCCCGTCTCATCCTTTTTCTATCTCTTATGCTTCTCAGGCTCTTTGTCCTTCTCTTCATAACATGGACTTAGGCTTTATGAAACTATTGCCTGTCCCTTCCCTTTCCTCGCCAATTTCATCTTCTTTAGCTACAATAGTTGCTTCCTTTTCTAGTGACTGTAAATGATGCTTGACCCATCCAGTTCCTGACTACACTTTACCAACCCTGCTCAGCTATGCCTGACCCATCCAGTTCCTGACGACACTTTACCAACCCTGCCCAGCTATGCCTGACCCATCCAGTTCCTGACGACACTTTACCAACCCTGCTCAGCTAATGAATTAATTCACGAGTACACACTGTTGTCGTTGTCCTACTAACACACAAGCTGCATAATGGCGGTTGGTGAAGAGATTGTAGATTGGTGATTGGTAAACCAGTGCTCATTTAGGGGGGGGGGGGTAGTTTAGTATATTGAAAATATAATTGGAGCAATGGTTCTCAATTTATAAGTGTGGCTCATTCTTTTTATGCAGCTTGACTGAAAAATGACTGCAAAGCTCAGTTTTACACTTTGACTCACAGTGCAAATTATAGTACAGCATTGAAGGCCTACCTTCGCTCATGTCAATCTTTAATTTTCAAGTAGGTGCTTGTCAGAAGTTCAGGCATCAATTGATATGACTTTCATATCACTAAATTGATAGCCAGAATTGGCTGATAAATCCCTTGTAGTACCCAATTATGTATTCTCTTATGATTTAAGTAGGAGGCAGGTTCTAACCCTCTGCCATCATAGCTTATTCATTGGTCCCAAGAGTAGTGCTATTTGTCCTTATCCTTTACCTACTGGAGGAGTTTATGGTCATTGTTGTACTACTCTCATCAGCAATTGTATGGTATTAGAGATTAATGCAGAGAATTAAGATGGCTGGGCCCTTACCTTCGCGAGGATATGAAAATGACTTTGTTGGGGAAGTGTTAGAAGATTTTTATTGCAAGAAGTGTGCTCTGGTTGCTAGGAATTTGACTATTACTAACTGCTGTGGAGAGAGCTTTTGTTATGTTTGTATAGCAGACACTCGGGATCTGGGACAGCCCTGCCCAGTGTGTGAGGAGACAGCTTTTACTACATTTGAGCAGGTCAAGAACAGAAAACGAATCAGCAACCTCCAAACATACTGCAGCATGAAGGAGAGGGGGTGTGTCTGGTCTGGGACACTGGACCAGTTGGACACTCACTTGGACCCTCACTTGGACAACTGCCAGTATGTGGACACCAAGTGTCCCCTCAACTGCCTACAGACCATCCCCAAGAACAAGGTGGACCAGCATGTGGCTCAAGAGTGCACTAAGAGACCTCATGTCTGCCAGCACTGCGGCTTCAAAGCCACCTACGAGGAGGTAGTAGACACACACTTGCCAGAGTGCAAGTATGTAGCCTTGCAGTGTCCCAATATGTGTGGGGTGAGTTGTGAGCGTGAAGTGATGGAAGATCACATGAAGATATGTCGTCTGGAAGAGGTAGAGTGTGAGTTCAGCAGTGTGGGATGTGATAGTCGGTTCATTAGAGAGGACCAGGACGAACACGCCAGACAGAACAGCCAGAAACACCTCACCTTGACAGCTTCTCTAGCTGTAGAGACTAAAGAACAACTTCAGCAGAAGTTACTTGAGCAAGACAAGAAACACAAGGAGGAGGAAGAGAAACTGAAGGCCAGGATAGAAGGACTAGAGAAACAACTAGTAGAAGTTAGAGAAGTTCAGAAAGCAATGGCTAAAAAATATGAACACAAGTTAAAATGGCTGGAAAATATGCTGAAGGAAGTAGTGCCAAAGATTGGGAGAAGGGACTCTGGAGTATCAGCCACTAGCAAGTTTGTCATGAATAACTTTAGCAAAGAGAAAGCAAAGAACAAAATCAGTGACTGGAAGAGTCCGGCCATGTACACACATGTGTGTGGCTACAAGTTCTGCACAGGAGTGGATGCTAATGGGTGTGGTGATGGGCGTGGCAAATCTATTCGTGTGGATATCTGGCCCATGGCAGGAGAGTTTGATGATCAGCTGAAGTGGCCAGCAAAAGCACAGTTCACTGTAGAACTGATCAACCAACAGGGAGGAGAGAACGCCAAGTGTACCAGTGAGAAGCTAACCTGGAGCAAACCCATCAAGCAAAGATTCTTCTCAGAGTCTTTTATAGTTCTCCGTATTATGATTGGACTGAGTGGCGCTTTCATAGAACATTCGAAACTGAACGAGTTTCTGGAAAATGATGCACTTCATTTTTTAGTGTCTAAAGTGAAATGTTGTGATGTGTAGTTTAGGCCCTTTGTATGCATGTATGTGTGTGTGTTTGTGTGTGTGTGTTTGTGGATTAATTATGTTATGTTATATATAAGCACTCACAATTACGTGCACAAGTTTGTACGGTGCACTTGATGACATGAAGCACTCCATTAGTAACAAAAAGCTTTATGACTGGTACAATTTTACCAATAATTTTGCCAAGCGGTATATTTATGCACCAATATCCGGGTGATCCAACCAAAGTGTTAATTCGGGGAACAAGGTTGTTTAATAGTCATGTGATATATATGATAGGTGCTCTTGACAAGCAAGCAAAACCACCCTAGCTGGTAACTTAATGTGTGTAGTAGCTACTATTTTATTCAAGTTTCATATACAAAATGTGCTAGCCCTGAAATTTTTACCCCCAACCAAAGTCTCCCCTCCCACTCCCCACCCCTCCAAAGGTACACGTTAACGGAAGTTCAGGGTGGAGATGTAGCAGTGAAAAATGTGTTGATAGGTAACAGAAAAACAAAAGAACATTTATGAACGAGGCATTTATTTTGTATATTAAACATCAACATCTTTTCATTAGCTTTCTTCTCTAGATTTGCATTATACTGACATCTGCATTAGCCTTGCGGAGCTGACTGCTTTGCATTTTTTCTAAAATCCACCTGAAATTTATAAAAAAAAGTAGGCTATGAAAAAAGGACCTACAATAATCGTCATTCTGAGTTTGTATCTAATTCAGCGGTTAATTGTCAGTAATCTCCGTAATCAAATAGACAAGATCACACTGTGACTCTCTCATGCTCGCTGAGGGTTAATTGTCAGCATTTACACACTTTATCAAAATTTTATTTGTTATAGTTTGACTAATTGTGTTGCATAATGACAGACTGACTAGACTAGAGTGTGAATGAAAAGTTTGCTGCAAGAAAGCTAAACAGATACAAACAATAGCTGAATAGTTTAATGGATTTTGTATTTAATGCAGTGGGAAACCTTGGTTGTGTTCCTCTCTGTGGAGTGGTAGTTACTTGCACATAAAGTCGTTGTTAAGCTCTCATGAAAATGTCTTGATTGTTGTCTTGGTTGGTAAGTAGTCATCTGTCTTACCAATCTAGTTTTTTCCCCTCTCATTGCAATTTTTGTTTATTAGTTGTTCTTTTTGTTCTGTATTTTAGGAGAAAGAGAAAGAGAGACCCTGTACCAGTAGAGGAAGAAGAATGCGATGATCAAGTGAGTGCTTTGTCCAAGGAAGAAGCAGAGAAGAACAAAGCAGCAAAAATAGATGATCTTTGGGCCTCTTTTAAGAGAGATACAGATCCAGTTCGATCTAAAGGCAAGATACATTTCTTTCCAACATATGCACTTACATGTGACTTGTGTAAGCAAGTATCCCGCCACACAGTGGCGCTTGACCTATCGCAAAGTAAGAATGCAGTAGCACAAGTTATCTTGCTCAGTTATCATTCTCTACCATTGGTTAAGGTTACATAAGTTTCCCTCTCCTGCTCTATTTTTTCTGAACTATCTCAGCTTTTCTTATCCCCCACCTTTCTTTTCTTCAGCCCTTTCTACCTCTCTTGCTTCTGAATCTGTCTCTCTCCTATTATCATGATAGTGGACTTGAGCGTTGCGAAACTGTTGCCTTCTTTTTCGTACATTCGCCTTCCTTTTTGAAACCGAAGCGGCCTTTACTGTCGATTCCACCCACATTTTAGTTACAATTAGCTGGTATCGTCTTTTAAACCTACGCTGCCTTACCTCGCCGATTCAACAGCTTTTTTTAATAGTTAATCGCCTTTTGCCTTCTCTTTCTTACTTTTGCATTTTCTTACTTTCGCCTTCCTTTTGAAACATACACCGCCTTCCCTCATCTACTATTAAACCCGCTTTTTAGTTACAATTAATCACTTTCTACTGAATGTGATGACGCTTTACCAATTCGTGGGGAAAAATGACGCTTTACCAAATTGTTGGAGCTCATGAATTATTCATGAATACACACCGTCAGTTGTCGTCGTCGTTACTGACACACAAACATATTATTATATAGATATAAAGTACTTGGCTCGTATCTATTATTGTTGTTGTTTTGTTGTTGTTTTGTAACTTCTCTTTGATTAAATTATTTTTTGCCAAAAAAAGTAGAGGGTTTGTAATGACAACTTTCCGTTTGTGATGTTGACGTAGACAGCATTATTGCATCGCCAGTAGTCCCTCCGACCAAAAAAGTAAAAGTGAAGGAAACGTATGATTTTGCAGGAGAAGAAGTGACGTGAGTTAGTCAGTTTCAATAATGTCAAACAGACACATTACTATATCTTTTTAAATTTTGAAAATTATGTTTAACAATCTCTTTAATGAGTATTGATTCGTTAACTAAATAAATGGCATCTTAGAGTAAAATTATTAGCAAAGAACTTGCGTTGGGTTTGTCTGTTTCATTTTGATCGTTCCTGATAACTACCACAACAGTCATTTTTAGCGTTTATTTTTATCCTACCTTTAGAGTGGAGAAAGAAGTGGATATTGCCTCCAAAGAGGCCAAGAAAGTACGGACTTCAGAGACAGAGACCAAACCTACACAGACAGTTGCTACGGAACTATCTGTTGAGTTAACGTCCAAGAAGGTCGTGGAGAGTGAGGTAGCACATTCGTCTCAGGATGTCATGTCTGATGTCAAGTCTGTTGCTCAGTAAGTATAATCACAAATGTACAGAACAAGGTTGCACTGAAATTTATATTTCCAGATAAACTTAGACTGTTATTTGTTTGCAGACCCAAAATGAAGTCATCAGGTCTGAGTTCAGTGTTGAGTTCAATAGGAAAGAAACCCAAGATGAGTACGCTGGTGAGTCCATCGGGACTGTAGTGGTGTACAACACAGAGTGTATACCCATATAGAGAGTTAAGTAAGGAGATATAATTAACGTAAACTAATTGATTTGATGTACTAGTTCCACAGTAAGCTACTTCTCTTGTCTGTGGAGGCAATACTTGAGACTTTCCAACTAGCACGCATGTCTCGTCACCTAGGATACCCACTGTTTCGTTAGTGGTGTGAACAACCATCAGTGATATGAGGACGCCTCTGTGGATAACTCCCTCTCTTTCTCTTGGCATGCTTAGCTTGGAGAACTTTTAAGTACAGGATTAATTCCTCTGTAGCTTTGTGATTATGTTGGTACCTTTTAGAATCCATCATCTCTAAGATGGTTTCCTAGATGAAGGCAAAAACAACTTGTCTTCTCAGAGATTTTTTTTCTCCTCCCGTAAAAGTGTGAGGTTGTTATTTGCAGCAGTCTTTCTGAGCATGAGCACAAGGTGCAGTAGTGGCAATGAGACTCTGGAAGCCTGACCAACTTCAAGACCTTCTGTTTCAATACAGTGAGAGAGGTTTTGTAGGATTACTCGGATGTGCTCATTATCTTTGTAGAGTTTAGTTTAAAAGCAAAGCCTGTCTGTCTGTCTCTCGTTCCCAAGTATCTAGATTATAGCATCTCGGCAGGTTGTACAAGATAATCTTCAACTTCAATGAGGTCTAATTGGGGTTGAGTCCTTGTCTGTAGAGTTGAACATGTTCTAAAGCATAGAGTAGAGCATCAAATAGCCTCATTCTCAAAGTGCTTGGAGCAGTCTCTGTTTCCCAGCCTGGTCTGTCAGTGAAGCAAGTCTTTATCCGTGACTTGACAGATATCACAACTTTAATCAATTCAGGTTCTGATCCCTTTTCCTGTGGCACAGAATAAGCATTAGCTGGGTGGTGAATTGTATGTGGGAAACAGAAATGTATAAAAGTACTCCTATTGGTATCCCCAAAAATGAAAGACTAGAAAAATTACTTTGTATCGCTATCAGACTAGTAAAACATTACAAAGCCACAGTATAGAGACTGCTAAAACTGTAAAACTTGCACTTGGCATTGATATAATGGATCTACTTGGTGTGACTGTATTTTTTCGCTTCGTTTGATAGCATAGTTATTTGTGAGTGTAGGAGAAATCCAGTCTGGACTGGAGGAAGTACAAGCAAGATCATGGGCTTGAGGAAGAATTGGCGCAGCATTCTAAAGATGGGTGAGTCCCTTAATTAGCTAGTGATGACCAACGCACACCAGTCATAGGAACCTAGCAGTAGTAATTCTGAAATGTGTGTGATGACAGCATTTGGTTAATTAACATTTGCTGAAGTTAGAATTTTGTTTTATTTTCAGGTATTTAGGGAAAAAAGAGTTTTTGCATCGATCAGACGTGAGACAGTTTGAACTGGAAAGAGAACAAAGATTGAAGCGTTTCAAGAAAACCTTATGAACACACCTTTCACTCAACTCTCATTTTTTGTCACTGCTGCCAGCAATTTGTGTTTGCTTGTTTGTTTGTTGTCTCTACTTAAATCAGTTGTACAGACAGCAAATGCCATCAGTTTCTGGTTCAAGTACTCATAGACCTTATGAGAAAGTCTGTCCATCTTTCTGACCAATTTTTGAGGAGACTTTCGGATGCATGTGACTTCACTAATATAAATTGTAATCAGATCTTCTGGTCTTAACTTAATACCTGTAGATGTGGTACAGTAATTATGTGGGGGCAGTATTGAAGGGTGTGTACATATGCATTAAATAAGAGTGATGATGAGTTGGTAATGGAGCTAGTTTGGAATCACTCCCAACTAGCTATAGGTGTTCTGTTTGTGATTTCGGTGTCAGCTTTGACAAACCCACTCATTTTTATTTAAAATCAGTACTACTGTTCAGCACAAGGGCACCTGTCTATACAAGTTCAAGAATTAAGTGGCATTCTTGAATTGTGATCATGTCAGGAAGATAGTGCTGGTAGCCTTCTTAGAATCGATGAGAACTAGAACCGTAATACCAAATACCAGCTATCATTGCCATAGTTAAGCAAGCAATCATTAAGGACAGACACTTGCATCACATTGAACATCATGCAAGGTTCAAATGCACAGACGTGCATTTCAGTGCCATTTGTAAAGCTAATAGTCAATCAACTGCTCTCACTTTCTTGATTAGTCAAATATATTTTTGCGGAAGGTTCAACATTGCACTTCATCTTTATGTGATGTTCCTGATCTCTTGGAATGTAAGATATTTAAAAAAGCAAACAACACATGCACACACTAACAACAAATCAATGAGTTGTCCACACACCCATCAATATCTTGGATGCAGGGTAGCTCTTGCTATGGCTTGCACAAGTAGGAGATACCCTGGGACAGATACAACAGAAGGTTGCTTAAAGTGACCTGTTTCAGTGGAAAGGTGATTGAAGAAGGGGAGAATTATTAATTTTTATTGTGGGAAGTATATTATAATTACATGAACATAAAATGAATTCAGTAGTTCTAAAATGTTGATGTGGAAAGACTGGGGGGGGGTTGAAAATTGCAATTGCCCCAAATTTTCATCTTAAATCAAATAAATGGACTATAATGTTAGACTTAGTGGATTTTTTTACAGAGAATTCACATTCTTCCGGAATAGGAAAAAGGTTGCATTGTAAGGAAAAAGGTTGCATTGTAAGAAAACCAGTACGGTTTGACGACCATCACCATACAAAATGCAGTCTCGCAACAATACACACAAAAAAAGCATACAACAATTCGGTAAGTGATCGCCAAAACTGGGCTAATGACACCTGGCATGTCATGAAGTTCAAATAATGGAACTGGATGATGGGAAAGTGAACTTCACTGTAGACACACCGGAAGAACACAGTTATAGCAAGGTTAGCTTAATTAATTGTCTTGTACTTTAGCTAGAGTACATTGTATAATCCAGCCGTCCTTGAGTATCAGAGAGAGAGTTCCTCGTAACCAACACGAAGAGTCAGTTTCACCTGCGTTGACTCCCTTGGACAGAACCCATGACAATTTCGAGGCTTTACTACTGAAACTTCTTCAAGCTTACACTATGCAGTCTTCTCAACCTTCAGAAAATGCTTCTGGTTCAGCTTCATCAAGTGCCAATATATCAGGAGAGGCTCTAGACACTCTCAGTCCTGCACAAATCTCTGCCCTCATCACCAGTAATTCCGTCAACTATGAAGTCATCCAGCAAATTCTGGCTCAGCACAACTTGCACTCGGCACACCAAAGTTCACCGTCACCCAACACTGGTGGCGGCAACTCTCCATCATACCCGGAGAACTCATCTGGCGAGGTGGAACCAGAATCCATGGAAACCACACACACTGAACCAGCTGCTGCTGAAATGGCATCCTTGGAGTCTGATATAATGGAACACACATCTTCAGCTGCTATACAGTCATTAGAGATACCTCAGAATGAGGACGTGGCAGAGGCGTTTGATGGGCAAATTCACAGAGAAGCATCTTCATCTTCCTCAGAGCACTCTCCACACAGTCCAAACTCGCCCGTAGTTATTTCTAGTTCTGGGAGTGGCTCCAGCACCCCTGCGGGCGTCATCCACATCACTATGGACCAGCTGGCCCTCCTCCAGAATCAGGTACAGGGTCTTCTTCAAGCCCAAAATGTCTCCCTCCCATCCGGGGTGTCCCCGGACCTGATCCAGTCTCTGATATTGCGCCAGCTGGGAGGTGCGGCCAGTACGCTGCTCAAGGACTCTGCATCTGCTAACTTGGCACCGGATTTGTCTGTGTTGGGTGGCTCGTCTGTCTCCAAGCCTGGACCCGTTCAAGTGGTGGATGATACTAGCAACGGTAAACGCCAACCCTCTAATTTTGGGTCATTGACGGACTCCGGGGCTAAAGCTAATGTCACAACTGATCCTTCTTCTGCTGCTGTTAAGGGTACCTCTGGAGTATCTGGGTCCCTCGTAGCAGGCGGGTATGCCCCTTCTAATCTTGTTAAGGGAGGAGTGGCTGCTGTGAAAGCCAGAGGAAGAGGAGGGAGTGTAGGAGTCAAAGCTCAAAGCAAGGTGAGAAACGGACGTAGTGGTATGGGTGAAGGCTTGGTGAATACAGAGTAAAGGACGGTAATTGTGTATAAAAATATGTACCTTCAAAGTAATAATTCTAGTATGACAGCTGCTTTAAAATTGTCCATGGCACTGTTACACTTCAGAGCTGTCAAGCTAAGTAGTCCTGAGAGGCTCTATATAGAAGGCCTTAGACCATATGCATGTTCTGAATCTAAGATGGATATCAGGAAATATTTCCAAAGTCAAGCTAGCACCAGTGGTCATGAGTCAGTAACTCAGAGTAAGAATAATGCCGGAAGAGACACCGAAAAAAAATAGAAGAATTGTGCTTTGATTTACATTTTTTAATAATAAAATAATTTTGCTCTGAGTTACCATTTATAATTATAATTAAAAATTCAGATTTCTTTGGGGGAGGGAATTCCAGGACTCCTCCCTCTGTGTGAAGCCCTGGTGTGTATGTGTGTGTGCACGTGCACTGCATTGCAGTATAGGTGGCATGCTTAATTTCATTTCATTCCTCCTTTTCATTTCCCAGAATCAAGCTGCATCTCGACCAATATCTTTAACAGGTGCAGCCATTTCGGCTGTTCAAGCCAGCAGTGGGATGCGGAAAAGAGGCGGAGCCAGAGGGACGGGGAGAGGCAGAGGCAGAGGAGCAACTCGTGGAATGGGAAAGGGACGGCAGGGTGACGGTAGGGATGATCAGATAGCCACGCCCACCACTCCAGTAGGTGTGAGTATCAAGTCTCCTCCCATCAAGTGAGTGTGGGTATCAGGATGTTGATGGCCTTTCATGTTTTGTTTCCTCTGTCCCTCCTTCAGTGTTCCGTCTCCCTATGAGTTATTTTATCAAGTAGTCCTCCCGACTGTGCCCAGCGCTTCGGTAAGTCTTAGCATCCAGTGCTTAGTCTGCCCCAGGACCTTTGTTGGTATGGTGACAATGATCAATAATGGCAGGATTTGTACAGTTCTTCTTTTTTTTAGGTTTACCCGTGTTAAAAAAAATTGTCGTTCTCATTATTAGATTCCAAGAAAAACTGGTACAACTTGATCCTCTAATTAACCAAATATACGTGCAGACTTGGAAATGATGTTTTAATGCAAATATATATATATATTTTTTCGAAACAAATTTGAAGGAGGTATAATCAACAGTTTTAACTTCGGAGGGGAGGGCGTAGCCAATTCATGAAATTGATGAAAACGTTGGTGGTAAATGTCTCCATAATATTTTTCAGGAGGACCAAGGCCTTTTAGGGAGGGGAGGAAGTGGGTCAAGTAACCCATCTCAGCGTACACGCTCAGATTTATAGCAGTCAAGAATTGGAATGTTGTCTTACTATTGAAGCTATTCTCTTTTTGTTTGTTGTTATTGTCTTTCTTTCACAGATGAACTCTGGCATTATAGAGATGATGTGGAGTGCTATGGGCCAGGATGTGAAACAGGTGGGTGTGTACGGGCCTGAGGGCACTATTAGTAGAAGGATTTTATAAAACTAACTGCATGATGCTGCTTAACTACTCTTGTACTTATGTACGTATGCTGTTTTAATTGCTACCAGTGTGACTGGTATGATTGGGTAAGGGGTGGTGCAGAGGCATTATCTGGACTATTGCATGCCAGTCGATGCTCCAGGTATGTGGAGCTACAAGCTTAGCTTGAATCAAGACATGGAGCTCAGCCGACCGCATGCCGGCTATCGCCTAGGTTAAGTGTTTGCCTATATTCAGCTTTTTTAATCAGATCAGTATTGGTTTTACAACGACCAGGGTCCTCTCTGGAAGGGTTCCAATATACAAGTAGCAGTGTTTCTCAGTTTTGACAGCCACTACATATGATGTTTCAAACTTCTTTTGTTTGGGGAGTTCAGATCGGGCAAGTCCACTGCCCTCTGTGTTATATATACGTATGTATATATCACAAGCACGGGATTTTAATCTTGTGGCCAGAATTTTTTTTGTTTCACTTCCAACACACTAGACACTGTGCTGCATTTTATTATTCATTCATATTTTTTAAAATTTATTTATTTACCTTGATATTTCAACTTCTTGCTAAAGTCCTCCTCAGGGATCACTAAGAATTTATAACTTTTATTTACTTCATCGTCACTAATTCCAATTGATTCGGTTTCTCTCATTTATAGCGCTATTACGATGAACATGACAAACTGAAGCAGCAAGCAGAGAAAGCTTTGGAAGAAAATCTCCAGCAGCAGAAAGTAGCCGAGGCCAAGGAATCGTGCACTGATTCTGAGATGATGGACTCTGCTATTGACAATGTGGCTAGAATCACGGTAGAAGATCCCGTGTCTATCTCAACAGTGGCAGAGGATCTTCCCGAGCCAGAAGTTATAGAGAAAGTGGACCTCAAACCTATTATTGCGGTGAGTCTAGGTTCAGAGATAACCCTAGATGTTGGGTAGTCTCAGTTCAGAGCTAACCCTAGGTGTTGGGTAGTCTAGGTTCAGAGATTATCCTAGGTGTTGGGTAGTCTAGGTTCAGAGATAACCCTAGATGTTGGGTAGTCTAGGTTCAGAGATAACCCTAGATGTTGGGTAGTCTAGGTTCAGAGTTAACCCTAGATGTTGGGTAGTCTAGGTTCAGAGATAACCCTAGATGTTGGGTAGTCTAGGTTCAGAGTTAACCCTAGATGTTGGGTATTATATGTGCACACTATACTGTGCCTATGCTTATCTCTGTCTGTTAAGAACAGCAAATCTTGAAGATGGCTACCATTGTTTGTGTAAAGAGTGGCATCTAACTGTGACTAACAGATAGCATGTTAGCACATGCAACCATTGTGACTTGAGTAGTGGATAATTGAAGTGTAAACTCTTCTGTAATTCTTCCCATTGCTTGTTTGTTTTGTTTGTTCTAATATTTAAATTCAATGACTTTGCTCCTGAGTCATAGGTAATGTGGACTTAGGGTTGTGTCTAATTAATGGTTTACTCTATGTAGTGTGAACACCACCCGGTGCTTGTGAGTAACTAGACTACCGGCAATTATTTATGTTGAGGGAGGGGAGGAAGGTGGAATTTCTTCCATTTTCTTTCTCCTTTCTAATTGGCCTTTAACTTAAATCAACCTCTCTCTTTCTCTCCTGGTGATGTATTTTGATTTATCTAGCATAATGAAGTACCAAAGTTGCAAACCCTCAGTACTACTATATACACTAGCTAGCTATTATTAGCTATTATAGTATCATTTCTCAGACCAAAATAATATTTATATGGTGTATATCTAATCAGGTGTCAATATAGCTTATGCAATGATAATGGTAGATGCAATTGCTGTCTTCATAAGGGAAGGTAACTTGCATTGGACACTCATCGGTTTTTTGAACGTGAAACTTCAATTTTAGCACCCAGTATAAACCATAAAGTATTTCTCATGTGCTTACGATGTGACAGTAATGGACATTACCCACAAAAGCTTATGAGAAGCTGAGAAGTTGACTGCTTCTCAGTTCTCAAAAATCGTCCCTAAATTCAATGAAGCACCAGGAGGTGCGAACCCTCAGCGTATGTCCACCAGAGATCAGCAGTAGAAGCGAACGTCTGTTAAAAATCATTTCAAACCTTTAGCATTTACACACAGACAGTTGCTACTTACGGCGATACAAAGAAAGAAGCAAACAACAGAGCGAAGGGAACGCCTCTAGGTTAAAACAGATCAGCTCCGCGGTATATACCTCGACTCTAGCCCCCTTACACGCGTGAAGCGTGACAATTGCAACTGCAGTAGTACTACATGCCAACCGGCCACTCTCTAGCTGCAATTTTCAGCTCACGTGATTATAACGTGCGGTAAAGGGACGTTACCGGTAGCGCAATAGCAAGACGATCGTACGTACAGCTAAAATCGACTAGCTTTTTCTTGAAAACTAAGTCGAAATAAAAAATTCTAGCACATTAAAGGGACTTACTTTGCAAATTTCTCTATCTCTACATCGTTTCAGAGCCCGGAAGGCCGTCGTCTTCGAGATCCATTGTTGAATGACGCACACACACACACACACACACACACACACACACACACACAGTGACACACAGACAAAGTGACTACTGTAACCCTCTCGTGCATGTGCGCTGAGGGTTAATAAAGTAATACTTAAATCATCATACTGAGTAAGTTCGTACTAAAATTTTAAGTATCAATTTAGCGCAATGTTGGTAATGGTTGCCGGGTAATCATGTTCATGTAATCACATGAGCAAGTAATTTCTCGCTTCCCTTTTTAGTTTGTTTTGTGCTGTGATCTTTACTGAGTGCTGGAATTGGAGCTACAGGTGAGTGTGTTCATTGCACAGTAAATGTTTCTACCTTTTCTCATGGACACAACATTTACATCTACCGTTTTCATTACACCAGCTATATTTCGACATATGTGACTGTCTACAGGAAAATCGGGCACAACGCGGCCCCGACGAAAAAATTTTTTTTTGCACTTACACACTCCTCGGCAAGCAGATATTAAGCTCTCCAAGTTTTATCGCCGTAGCTTTAGCCATTCCCGCTATATATAACCTAACCGTTCCCTTCGTTAGGCTTATTTAATACAATTTTAAGAACTAAATCGATCTTTTTGCGACGTCTACGCATGCCGCGTTGTGCCCGATTTTCCCATAGACGGTCACATATTGATACCTGATTAGATATGGTAAAGTAACTCTTTGTGTTTGAGGAATGATTTAGTGATAGCTAGATGACATATAGTAGCACTGAGGGTTCCTACTGTTAGTAGCTTTATGTATTGTAGATAAATGGATACCCCTTGTTTAATGTTTACAGCCCAAGGACATGAAGATGTGCATATGCAATGGCTGCAGCAATCTTGCTGTGTATTCAGAAGACAGAGGTCCACGTTACTGTAGCTACGAATGTGTTGTCAATCACTGCAGGTGAGCCAACTATGGAGAGCTGTTGCATTTAATTCAAATTATTAATAATTGTGAGTATATGCAGTGAAAGCAGATAACCTTGAACAAAAAGCCTGGTCCCTAATATATTCCCAATTTTCGTCAATCCTCAAATATCCTAACTCATCAAGTGTAATTATATATACTTCCGTTTGGAATACAATGTTTTGCTTATAACTCTGGCAGAGATATTTCATTGTTGTATTGTGCACTTACATAGATGTAAAATGATTTTTATTATTAGTTTAAGGTAATTGTATTATCTAGTTGGTAAATGTTGGCAAGTCTTTGTTGTTGTTTATTGCAGAACAACTTTTGATGTTTTTGTGTCGGGGCAGTTGATTCATTGCTAGGATCAGTGTCAACATCATTGCTAGGATCAGTGTCAACATCATTGCTAGGATCAGTGTCAACATCATTGCTAGGATCAGTGTCAACATCATTGCTAGGATCAGTGTCAACATCATTGCTAGGATCAGTGTCAACATTGCTAGGATCATAGTTCAGAACTTAATTAAATCATTCACCGCATACCCTGCAAAAGTTACTCATATGAAATCAACAAACAACAATAACAGCCATCTCATGATCACTTCACACATCTATTATCAGTATGTTCAAACTACCTACTTTTTTTTTTCCACAAATTAATTGTTGAAGATATTGAACATCTAGTGCACTCATTTCTTTGAGGGATTCATGATTCCCTCTCAAGTCAAGTAGCTGGATGTTCCAGTGATCTCCCAGTAGTAAGCAGTAATTAATGTTTCCCCTTGGCAGTGCTGTCAGGCAGAGGCTCTTGTGTCAAGAATTATACTTTGTTCAGTAGAGAATCAAGCAATGCTCTATCGATAATGTGGCCATAGGTTCTGCAATTCTACTCAAGGTGCTGCTATTGGGTTAGCTGTGAAGAAGTTGCCTCATTTAGCTAGAGCTACAGAAGAAAGTTGTTTATGAACATGCAAGTCTAATTAATCATTACCTATCAGCAAGAGAGTATATAATGAACGTGTCTTTTTCCAACTGTGAGAGAGAGTACGGCAAAACGTGACCAGAGAGTTAGCTAAGTTGTCTGCACACTTTCTCTAAGATGATAATCTAAAAGCAGCACCAGCCTTGAAAACTACCCGATCTTTTGCCAGATATTAGGCAGGAGTTAGAAGAGTAACTTCAAGCTTACCGAGCAGCCTCTCACTGCGCAGAATTACAAATTTTAGTATGCAGAATGGTAGTCTAATATTGAAGAATTAATAAGTTTTCGATGCTGAACTGGCAGGAGGCTCTGGGAGGACCAACCAGCACAAGCTGACATCGACTTCACACCTCATACCACTTCAGCGGTGGACGAAAATGACGCACCGTGCGGTGCAACCCCCACCCCCCAGTATGTTCAGGTTCAGACAACTGAACAGGAGGGAAAGGTTTGCAGCTAGCTCAAGCCCAGGTATGTAGGCCCCAGAAATCGTCACCCTACAAACACATAATATTTACCTTACGTAAATGATATGGAGGGTGTGGCTCGAATGATTCCCATTAGTTGCTATCAATTCTATTTTAAGAACACAGAGTTCTAGGTGTGGCCTATAAACCACCTATTCCATGAATAGATTTATTCATTACCAGACCAACATCCTGTGATAATAAACAACAAAATGTCTGCTTCTACCACATTACTTCAAGGCTACACTTGTGAGTTTATAGCTCCAGTTCCTGAAGACTTTTGCTGTAAGAAGTGTACTCTAGTGGCTAGGAGACTGACTATCACTGACTGCTGTGGAGAGAGTTTCTGTCAGACCTGTATAGCTGACACTCAGGAACAAGGACAACCTTGTCCAGTGTGTGGGGTGAAGGAATTTACAGTATTGAAGCATGTCAAAGTTCAAAAGAAAATCAATGGTCTCCAAGTTCACTGCAGCATGAAGGAGAGGGGGTGTGTCTGGTCTGGGACACTGGACCAGTTGTACACTCACTTAGACCCTCACCTGGACAACTGCCAGTATGTGGACACCAAGTGTCCCCTCAACTGCCTACAGACCGTCCCCAAGAACAAGGTGGACCAGCATGTGGCTCAAGAGTGCACTAAGAGACCTCATGTCTGCCAGCACTGCAGCTTCAAAGCTACCTACGAGGAGGTAGTAGACACACACTTGCCAGAGTGCAAGTATGTCCCTTTGAAGTGTCCCAATATGTGTGGGGTGAGTTGTGAGCGTGAAGTGATGGAAGATCACATGAAGATATGTCGTCTGGAAGAGGTAGAGTGTGAGTTCAGCAGTGTGGGATGTGATAGTCGGTTCATTAGAGAGGACCAGGACGAACACGCCAGACAGAACAGCCAGAAACACCTCACCTTGACAGCTTCTCTAGCTGTAGAGACAAAAGAACAACTCCAGCAGCAGTTACTTGAACAAGACAAGAAGCATAAAGAAGCGGAGGAGATGTTGAAGATGAAGATTGTGGAACAAGAAATGAAAATAGAGGAACAACATAAAAAGCTAGATGAATATGAAGTTCAATTCACAGAACTAAAGATGATGACAAATGATCTCAAGAAACTTCAACATGATGTAACTGATAGCTATGATTGCAAACTGAAACAATTGGAAAAAACACTACGACAATCAGATGCTATACAAGAGGAGAGAGTATCTAACCTAACATGCATGATCGGCTTAAATAGACGATTTATTATGAAGAATTTCAGCAAAGAGAAAGCAAAAAGTGTGATCAATAGTTGGAAGAGTCCAGCCATGTACACACATGTGTGTGGCTATAAGTTCTGCATAGGAGTGGATGCCAATGGAAATAAGTCCGGATTAGGTAAATCTATTAATGTGGGCATTTGGTCTATGCCTGGAGAATATGACAACCAGTTGAAGTGGCCAGCAAGAGCAAGCTATACTATTGAACTTATCCACCAACAGGGAGGAGAGAATGCAACATGTACCAGTGAAGAAGTCTGGGACAAGCTAGAAGAAGATCGCAAGATTGGAACCTTTTGTCGCATTAAAAGAGGTCGTTCCATGTTTATAAATCATTCTGATATACACCAGTTCCTACATGATGATACTCTACATTTCATTCTCTCTAGAATAGCTATATATAAACAGCCATAAAGTGGCTACCTGAATTCATGCACACAAAGACAACAATTACTTCTTTTCTCTAGCTTATTGATTATAGTCTAGCTTTGCTATAATTTATTTCAATTAAAAAATTTATGGGATACTAATGGTATAGGGCAGTAATTATGGAGAGGGAGGAGGAATATATCACTCATTTGGTCGACCAATCTCTCACGATGTACTTAGCTCTCTGCCACTTTGCCTTTTATTGTTTCTCGACCACATCATACAGCTTACCTCCAAGTTGAATAATGTCCCCATAAGGTTTAAATACACACAAATTGATGGCAAGTGGTTGAGATTGTGTGGTGCAGTGGACTGAGAATATGCTTGAAGCCCTTCAAGCTGTGTGGGATGACACCTTTTGAGTTAATTGTGCAGCTTTGGAATACTTTGAGGAGCATATGACTTTAAAGGACTGACTGAGTGGCAGGGGCACCCCAAGATCTGCTCTTGGTGCAGAGCCTTTATCCAGTAAAAAGAGAAAGAGCAATTTGACTGTTTTTTTTTTTTTAGCTTGCAGTAAATAGGATAATGGTAAAGTTATATTTATAAGGGGAAAAGTTTGAAAAGTAAAGGTGAAGTTGTTAACCCTTGTTGTTTGTGTGTGCGTGCATTTTGTTTTGTGTTTAGTTGGAATATGAAGGCATTATTGTGATTAATAGTTCAGTATTATGCTGGCATAATCAATGTGCCTATATCTAATGTGCAGTGAAAAATTTACTCCGTGATCACAAATGTAACTTATTGTCCATCCATTCAAGGTCAAATATGTATTGACCTTAACATGATTAGCTACATCATTTTTATGACTACATTTATATAATGCTAATGCGCTTTAGCACAACTAGCAAGTGAGCCATTGTGCATAGGTAACTCAAACAACATGGTAGTTAAAAATATTTAAATTAACATTAAATCAGAGAAAAGTTAATTTTCCTCTTGCCCCACGCTTGTTGAGCCTTCAGTGGACTCCTGGACAGTGACGAGCTTCAATTTGTAGGCCTGTACCTGTTTTGCATAGGATTTGTGGGCCTTTACCTGTAGTATACTCAGTGTGGACTTTTCTCATGATCAGACTATTTGGGTGACTATCCTTTTCCAGCTTCAGTACAGCCAGATGTCGTGCGCGTGACGTCGACGAAGACGTAATTATGAGGTGTAGAGCATGGCAACCGACCCGTGGATGGCGCTTGTATGGTACCTTGGTGCTTACCTGCTGTGTAGTAAGTGTAGTCTGCTGTTACCTTCAATGAGGAAGATATGGACTATTTACAAGGGTTAGATCACTAAGTAGCTTCAAAATGAACCATTTTAGTTATATTATTTGTATAAGTAATTATATTCTGGCAGATAATTATAATTATATACATACAATAAATAAGCAAGAATGGCAACAGCAGAAGTGAAAACCTCTCTCTGTTGCTGTGATACAATCTGCATGAAGCAAATTCCATGTTTTACTGTAAGATTGCATTGATTGGTCATTTCTGTTTCTAAATGAGTGATTTGAAATTACCTGCACAACTGCATTTCACCATGTTATATTTTAGCAATCAAATTATACAGATAAGCTCAAGAGACTGAAACATCTCATATAAATTTATTAATTAATAGTTCAAGTGCGATTGGATAATAAAGATGATATGTAGTGGGTGTAGAAGTCTGCTGTCACCAAGTTTAGGAACAATTATTTGGCATAAGGTTAATTCTCTTCTTCTTGGCTGTATTTAGGAAACTATTTTTTATCCCTTTCATTTTCTGATGGTGGTTAATATGCCCCTTGGCTGGAAGCTTATTTTTATTTTATTTTCTTATTATCCAAGGGAAAAAAAATAAAGAAAAGAAGTACATTTTGTTGGCCCAAACTTAAATAGCCTTGAGTCCTGTGCACCCATCCAGCCTTCACTAAATTTTCAGAATCTGCAAGAGCATCAGTGGTATTGTGTGAGTGTTGTTAGTGATGAATTGTTTATTTGTATATCTTTGTGAAGAACATTGTTGTATATTATTATAGGCTTAGTCCTGTTGTTCGTACTAAACAAAAATAATTTTTAAGCAATTGTAAACATTGGCTAGATTTTTATTCAACCAAGAATGTTTGAGATTGAGGTTCTTCTTACCTAGGTCCTTCTTCAGCTTGTTCTACAGGAATGAAATGATACGTTACTTGACTGGTATATTGGTGGTTACTGTCAATAGATGAAACTTAAAATGCCACAGGGCAAAAAATTGAATTTCCTGTTGTAACGTATTTAGGGCATTTCATGCTTTCACCACCTTTCCTGGAGTGCAAAGGGCTAAATGTCTTATAGTGCAGGCCATTTAGCCCTATCCTGTACAGGAAAGGTGGTGAAAGCATGAAATGTCCTAAATACGTGACTACAAGAAATTCAAGTTTTTGCCAGAGGTCGCGTTTATAATTCAATGCATACCCAAAATCTGTGGCCTTGTTTACCACATTCTGAACTTTTTCCTGAGGTCCTGGTATAAAAAGGAGAATCGCCTGCATGCCCTTTGACCTTTAGCTCCTATTCAAATAAAACGAGTAGCCAATCAATGAGAACCCTCCAGAATAGCCCACTATTACTTTAATTCGTTTAAAATGTGTGCCCCAATTCACAAACAGCTATCTATACTAGTGATGTGCTTGAGCACAAATGGCGAGCGAGCCTAAAACTACACTATTGTTAAACGATTAATTTTAACTTCAACACTCAAGCTACTAAAAAAAAGTCAAGTTTAAATTATGCTTACACGGTAAAGGGGACTCAATGCCATAGTAACCACTCCCTGCAACAGATAGAATTGAAAAAAAAAGCAACAAAAACAAGTAGCATTATTTACACATTTTCTTTGTGATATTCTTTAGCTAAGTAAAGGCACAATACTTTCACACAACTGAACATACCTACACAAGGCTTACCTTCGTTGTTACTCTAGTGGACAAAGAATTTTCAAGCAAATACTGTTTAGTAGGGCTTATAACTGTGACTTATTAACTTACCACCGTCACTAACTCGAATAGAAATGGAACTCCGTTAAGTTTTTGAGTTTTAACTAAGAATTCAGAGCGGTAAACAATTCAATTTTTAGTATGATATGGGTAATGATCGCTAAACCGGAGGATTCCGTTTAGTGAAGTTTGGGATGGGGTCAAACAACGAGCTAACACAAAAATATGGGAAGGTCAAAGTACAAAATGACATACGTACGTCCAAACATATAAATAAACTAGTGATGTGCTTGAGCACAAATGGCGAGCGAGTCTGCCTTGTTAGGTACATTTAAACAAACTAAACCCCACCCAATATTGTAGGTGTGGCAAATGTGACTGCTTGATTGGCCACTTTAAAATTGCTTTCTGCACCCATGTATTGTCACATAATATACTTTAGCTTAGTTCATGCAAAAGAGTAAATAGTAGTTGACCATTAATATATACAGAATTACTCTCACCTCAATTTCAGGAATAGTGATAACTTCTGTAGTATCCAATTTAAGCCATTCTGACTACCTCAATTACCAGTAACTGGTGAACAAGAGCTCTACCAAAAAATAAAAAACATAGCCAGAGTTATTTTTGTAATTTTAGCTAACAAATATGGAACTACGTACTTACCTCAGCTTCTCCAAAGTAATGGTGGCTCCCTTGGTTACCAGTGGCACTTGACAACCAATGAGCGGCATTTAGCAGCCCTAAAAAAACGACGAGGTTTTTCAAATTTCGTTTGGTAAAGGGTTTCAATGCCATAGTAACCGTTCACAGTAACTTTTTGGGACTTGAAAAACAAGTGCTTCGAAGGAATTAACTCACAATTTGGAGCCCAAGTTTCAAGTAAGACTTGCTTAAAGCTGTAGTATCAGAAGAAAGTGGGGTCAAGCCTAAAGAGCCGTGTTTTTAGGGGAAAAAAGGGAACCCGTGCGCGCGTTTAAAGGGCATACGTATCATCGATACATACATATATTATACATATATATAACATATACCCGATTTTGCATTGTCCACCCCTAATACTGTCTCGCTTGCTCGCCAACTAGTGGTGTGCTTGAGCACAAATGGTGAGTGAGCCTGATATTTAGGTAACATAAAACTACAGTATTATTACTATGTTTTATCTTAGTTCATGCAAACACTATAATAGCAGTCATGACCTTTTATTCAGCAAACTAATACAAAATCACTCTCCTACCTGATAATGGTAACTTCTGTAGTATCAAACATCTGCCATTCTGATAACCTCAATTACCAGTAACTCTTGAACAAACTCTCAGCTACGATAAAAACAAAACAAAAACAGTGTTACTATTTGTAATTTTAGCCAACAAATATGGAATTACTACTTACCTCAATTTCCTGAGTATTGATAACTTCTGTAGTATCAAATTTAAGTTACTTTGACTATCTGAATTACCTTGAATTCTTGACAACAAGCTCTCAGCTACAAAAACAAAAGACAATCAATGTTAGCACACAAATACAAAATTACTTTCTTACCTCATTTTCTTGAGCAGTGGTAACTTCCGTAGTATCAATTTTAAGCCATTCTGACTATTTGAATATACCAGCCACTGTTGACAACAAGCTCTTAGCTACAAAAAAGAAAGGTCAGAGTTATTTTTGCATGTTTAGCTAACAACAAATATGGAATTAAGTACTTACCTCAGCTTCCCTGAGTAGCTTCCTTAGCTTTAATATTACGGCATTCTGACTACCAATGGCTCTTGACAACCAACAATCGGCTTTGAAATTACTTCTGGAAAAGGGTTTTCAATACCATAGTAACCGGTCGCAGCAACTTTTTGTCTCTTGAAAAACAAGCGTTTTCGCCGGAATTTTCTCACACTTCGGAGCTGAAGTATAAAGTAAAGCTTGTTTAATAAAAAGTTCCACGCGCGCGCGTTTAAAGGGCATACGTACCATCTATACACACATATAACATATACTGTACCCGATTTTGCATTATCCACCCCTAATACTACTGTCTCGCTCGCTCGCCAACAAACATCCCCGATTTTCAATTGTGTTACCCCTGTAAGTGTCTCGCTCGCCAATAATAATACCCATGACCGACAACGATCGACGTATGCATTCATGAATAATTCATGAGCTAACTAGTGGTGCGCTCGAATAGCGCAAAATAGCGAAGCGAGCAATGCATGTTCCCTGTAATTGCAGCTATTCCATGCATGCTTGGTGTGGCTACAAAATACTGTCAAAGTGAGAAAACAATAGTGGTAGCTTTTTCTATGATGAAGGCTCCTGGTACCGTAATCCTCAGGAATAGTCTAATAAATAAATTAGGAACATTTAATGGCTTTTCAAAGAGAAAGATTCTTTACTTTGCTACCTGTTTCTGTTTCGTTTTAGCTCTCCTCCTCCTTGCCCTGTCTTTTTCATTTCTTATCTCTCTCCTTACTAATTTTTCTTCTGGAGTTTCTAACGCCCTCAAAGCTCTTGACTGAGCGTTTCTAACGTTTTGTCCTGGGCATCGCTACTTCGTACGGCGGGTAAACAAAACAAAATGTTGCTAAGAAGGGTTACCCGGCCTTTTTAAACGACGCACCCTTTGAGGACTTAGAAAAAATTCTGGAAATACTTAGGTACAAAGTACAAGATATTTTATACCTTGAACCTTATGTTGCTTTTTTTTTCTCGTCAAGACACTGACAGCGAAGTCTTGTCCAACTTATCCCGAGCTGTTGTGGAGAATAGTGAAGGGAAGTAGAGGGGAGTCGGTACTTTGACCATAGCTGGAACGTAAGTTAACCTGAGTATAGGATTCTGCTGAAATTTATTATAGTAAATTAGTAGGAATTCCAGCTGCAGTATTTCCATAGGATTTGTATTATGTAAGTGTGTGTGTTTGTTCAGAGACAATTGTCTGATGTGTTTTAAAAAGAGATCACTCAAAGGCATTCCTTGGTAGTACTGTAAGGTTCCAGTTGTGTTGGAACATGCAGAACAACCTTACCTGGGATGGATCTTTCATTATATTGCAGTCATGATTGTTGTTGTTTTGTTGTTTGTGTGGGATATAGCTAGGTGAAACATTTTCTGAGTGAGGGGAGTGGTCTCCGAGAGCTAGTGAGCTACATGATGTTCAGATACCAGTTGGAAGTCAGGTGAGTGAAGACTGTGACTTTGTGGTGTATCTTATTATACAAGTATATAGTCTCCTGTCAGTCTATGCTGGTATGGTACAGTACTGTGTGTATTATGGGATAGTCCTGTAGCCCATGGCATCATAAAGATTCCTATATAATATCCACTGTAGGAATCCCCTCCTTGCGGTTGAAAGTCCAGGTGTCCTGTTATGTAATCATGAAAACAAAGAAAGTTACAGAACACCGTGAAAACGCGTTGAAAAAGATGTGTATATGATATGTCACAAGTGCAAACATAGGCACTCACATAAAAGAAACACACAAGCACATACTCACACGATAAAAATAAATAAATAACAAGCTATTATTATGAGACTCTGAAGCCTAGAAATACATTATGATATGCCATGAACTGGTGACAGGTAAATGTATATATGTTCTTTACATTACCTTGTGGTTGGTGTTGTAGGGAAGCTCCCTGAGTTGTCACTCGACCTCCTCTACAAAGACTCCGGAGTAGTGACACCACCATGATTCCTCTAGTCACTAAGCCCAAGTCCTCAACTGGTCGTCAGCCTCAGGCACGGGCAACCACGGAGTCCTCAGACATTCACGTCTGTGTGCTGTGCTTCAAGGCACTCATGAACCATTCAGTGAGTCTCTTAGTTTCATTTGTCTTGTAATAACACTTATTAATGTTGGCAAGCAAACAAGGAACTATCTGGAATGTGAAAATTTGATAGAATTATGACGACCTTTTAGTGAAAGACTCTTAGACCTTGCAAAACTGGCTGATCTTGAGCTAGTCTAACTGTCAACTGTTTGTGTATTTATTTATTTATTTATTATTTTATTATTATTATACTATAGCACCGTCTTTTTCAATGCAAAATGTATGGTAATACCACAACAGTGGAGAAATTAATAGTGCTCTAAGCAGGAAATGTATTGAATGGGAATGTTACATGAAACATAAATAATTAATTAAGTGCAGTCATGTCAGTCACCACTGGCACATAAAAGGTAAAGTATCATTAGGTGTTTCAAGTTATAACTTCGGGTGCCGTAAATATTTTGACAATTTAACTACCAGTTTGTAGTATAGCTGGGCTGGCTCTCTCGCCACTCTGTGCTTTAAGACTTTGATTTAGACCCAAGAGTGACTCGCTAATTTCTACTTTAGGTTGTTGTTTTTTTCTCGTCCCACAGTGTTTTATACCTTTTTTTTTTTTTTTGAAGTTCAGAATATATGCACATCTACTAAACTCACCGACTGGTGACACTGATGTTCTCCCTCCTCCCCTCTCCCCCTACAAAAATCCTGTATTAAACCCTGATTATAAAGTGTGTCTGTTAGTTGTTGTTTTTTTGTTTTTTTTTGTTTTTTTGTTGCTGTTGTTTTTTGCTAGTGTAGCTGTAGCATTAAGATCTCACTAGTACCAGCTAAAGATTAAACTACTACAGTACGTCTTAAAATTTTACTGCAAACAAATACATATTGTGCATGCTTAGATATTTAGTGTGATGATCCTTACCACATAATCCCATTGCAACATATTATTAGCTACGTGTACATTAAAAAAAATTCTGTGAATTCCATGTATTTTTGGACAGCAAGAGTGCCTACTACAGAAATCAGTTTTTAGTTGTTGTTTTTTTGGTGTTGTTTTTTTTTTGGTGTTGTTGTTGTTTTAACAATGATACTTTTCTTGTGTTTCCCACACCCTTTACCTAAATGCTCCGCTCATAATAGGGTCTGGGGACTTTGCCTTATCAAATTTGTTGCAATTCCCGGTTTGTTTGAATATCAATGCCCTTTTACCCAGAGGAATCTCATCCACGCACACATGCATTCATTGAACTCAAACAATAGCAACATAAGACATTGATATGGAGAGAGGCTTCAGTCAATAACCATTTTACTACCACTTTCCTCCAAAGCCTTTTGAGCTAGTGTCCGTTCTGGCTGAAACTCACAATCTTTGTCATTTTTACTTGCTTCACATGTATATCTATACATAAATTCTTATTTTTGATTCTTAGTCATTATATAAAAAAGGTTTCCATGACACACACATACATATCGTTTAACCCTTCCTAAGTGGTAAGCACAATGACTAGCCTTACACCTTAATAATGCTAATAATAACTAGGGGTGCGCTCAAAGCACACAGTGTGGCGAGTGAGTTAGCCCAGCTATAAAAAAAAAAAAAAAATTGGGAAAAAAAACAAAAAAAATAACACCCCACAGCTAAATTGACGATACTTTACCATTTATTGACAAAAATATATGCTAGCGAGCCTATGTATATATAGGCTTAGAATATTCCTGCGTGCCATGAAACGAAATCAACAGCTAAAAAACGTTTTAAGAAACTTAGTGAAAAATGGTACTGATCGTACGAAGCTCCGCCCTATTTACGTAAAGAGAGGCGACGTACCAAAGCCATATATATATATAACATATATACCAAATTTTGCCTTGATCTTGGCTCGAGAGTGTCTCGCTCACTTCGTTCGCTCGCCAATAATGTAGAGCTTCCATTCAAAAGTAAAACAGTATGCAGCTATACGAATTTGCTAGCATCTGTGTAGTACGCATGTGTATGGGTGTGTTGTTGTATGTGTAATGTGTATGTTAGTAGTAGTGAGTGAACATTGGCAGCAACATACATTGAGACCATGTGGTACACATGTAATGACAAACTTCTGTTCTAATACTGATGTGCTTTGATTTGCTGATTTAATACACAGAAGTGTCTTCAGATTCCAAATAGTGCCCAATTTTGTGTGTAATACAATAAGACATGGGTATAGCTAAAGTGTATGTATGTGTGTAGCTTGAGGTTTAGAATATTTAAGCCATGTATAAGTGAAAGTTATAAAGCCAAAACACAGTGGATCTTTATGAATTAATGTACTGTAGGTGATAATGATTATTAATTAGTTTTAAAAAAAACAATGTTACAAATTGTGGTGTGAGTCTTAATGACCACGACCATGTTTAAATTGATTTGCTTGATTATTTAGTTCATTTTTTCGCAGATTGTGCTTTCGCTTTATATGTTCTTTTCTTCCACGCTTTTGTTGTACAGCACAATCTGATTCTGGGTGTGGTCTCTTCACTAGCCGTCCACTCACTGCCATCTTATTCCCTCGAGGAGCTCCTTCTCGGCGACGGGAAATTGCTGTAGGCTGGACGTTTATTCTTCTTCCAGCTACTGGTATTATTTCATTATTTTTTTTTAAGTAAGTATGTAATAGACTGCTCAATTTCGGAGTTGCTGATAATTCTGGTTCAGTGCCAGAAATAGTGTCCAAATAAACTGTAAAAAACTTTTTTAGCCCATGTAAATATTGTGTGTCCATTTGCTTTATTCGCTTGCATACATCATCCACAAATGAGCAACATAGCTGTGACACATTTTGCATAAGCTCATCTCCCTCATTGGTGTCTTTCTGTAGTATATTAATTAAAGTATCTAAATTATCTTCAGCAGAATCATATTCACTGTCGCTGTTAGGAGAGATAGGAGCATTTGGCTCACATATTTCTGTACTATTAGTAGACATCATTTCAGAGTCTGTTACTGCCATACTGGTTTTTAAACTTTCGTAGAATGCTTGGGTACCTGCTCTGTCTTCACCTAAAGCTATCACAGCATGCAAATATCTGCCCCTTGCATTAAAAAAAGGAATTAAATGAGGCGAAGTCAGTTTATATTAGCTACGGCATGCTGATGCTTACAAGGCTCTCCTGTAGGAAAGCCAGTAATTCCAACACTGCATGTACATGTCCAATTCTCAGTATCTATGATATATTCTCGATCGCTGTGATTACTCTTAACTAAGTATAACAAATTATTACGATCGTGTTTAGTTATATCCGTATTATTTACCTGGTATGCTCCCAGTCCTTTGTGACGAAGTGAAAAGTATCTGTCCATTCTATTATATGATAGCAATCTTCATTCATAGTACATTTCAAAAGTTACAGTTATAAATTCAAAAATTTGGACCAAATTGTAGGCTTTTATTCTTTGAAATACTATGTCTTTTAAAATTCGTATTCCGGCCTCTGCATAATTGTGACAGTCTATGGGAAAAGGGGGCACTTCACTCAAACAAAAAAAATTGAGTTATTTATGCTAATAAAAAGCTACAATTTATCTCAACTTAGTGCTAAAATACTGGAGGGTAAAACCTTCCCCTTGCAGAGAAACTGGCAGTTGAACTGGGCTGTATTCAGCAAAGCAATTAAACTAGAAATCGAGAAAACATAAATTGAATTTCCACTTCCGGCATAATTAATGTTTCCGTATACTTAACGGCGTACTCCGCATACGCAATTAAATCGTACAGCGGCGACTAACGAAGTTTGCGTAGAGTTCTTTTTAGCTTTCACAGCGCTTCACAGCCTGTTTTGTCGGAATCCTTGGCTACTCTACTCCATGTAGTGGTAATCTTTCAGCCAGAGGTAAGCTGTAGATTACATGCACTATTCTCAAAGCTATGCCGTTTTTTTAGCTTCTTGTTTGAAACTCCGCCCATTCCCCATTTATTGTACTTCGAGAACGAGAAGAAGCTTGTCTTTCCACGGCACGCTTGGGGTCTTTTAAGTTGTTTTGGCATTTGAAATTTGGCATAGACTTAGAGTAAGGGTCACTAAGACTAATTCTGCAAAAAACAAAAATAGGAGAAAGAAAGAATTTTTCCTATGACTTACTTTTGGAGCCTATATCTCAATTTCAATTTTTAAGTGAAGTGCCCCCTTTTCCCATAGACTGTCACAATTATTTGTATTTATTCCTCTAGTACTGGTGTTGTCTCTATAACATATGGCCCACTCTTGTCGTCTCTCCCAATAAGTATTCACATGCTCATTAAAATTTATATACTGCTTGGATATTAAATCTTGTTTTAGATCTTTGTATTTATTATTGAGGATGTATTCAGTTTTAGCATACACCATATTTCTTATTAAATGCATCAAATGTTGACGATGCTGAGACTGAATTTCATTGCTGCTATGAAGTAACCATCTCCACATGGTTTATAGAAAATGAAATACACATAAGTACAGTGATGCACTGGGCCATGTCTTTTTCAAACCGCTTTGTTCAGCTTGGGAGTCATCAGTAATTATGTTGCCTGGACTACCTTTACGATAAAAACTATATGTAGGAAATAAATATTTTAAATGAGTCATAGCAGAATTAATTATTGATGTACTCTCCCCTGATGTAACCACCACTCCTAGAGGTAGCCCACCAGCAGCAGAGGAAGTTGAAATGACAAACATAGGATTATTATAGTCATCAAAAGAGGACCATGAATTAATAAATACGAGTTCGAATAGCGCAAATGCTTGAATTGAAGTTAGATGGAATATCCCAGCTCAGTGAATCACCGTAATACGCTAGTTTTGTTTCAGTAATAAGTGCCAATAATGTCCAATGATTTCCTTGCTTTATTCCATCAGAAATAAAAATGGACTTACTGATATGGTCTTGTCCTACATTAAGAGCCAAAATAACTTTTCCATTCTGAAACACTTTGCTTTTCGATATCAAGAAATCTCTTATGCATTTATCTGGGGTACATACTACGCACATAATATCTTCATACTGCTGATTCAAAAGAGTGAACAATTCATTTATTTCATTTTCAGTTATCCAATTATCTCTAGTTAAATTTATCAGCTTTGTTTCATGATTCGAGCTAGATTGGCTAAAGAACTCCATAATTATTTTAGTATTAATTCCATATAAGTCACCAGTTTCGGTTAACCAAGTCATAATCTTACCTATGGTGCTGTTATGTTTTAAGTCGTAATGATACCACTGAAGTTGTTTTAATCCATTATAGTCCATCAATCCCATTGGAAATTTTATGTATATAAATTTTTTCACACTTACTTCTGTTTGTTTACATAGCAGACTTTTGGCTTTGGTAATGGAAGTGAGTGAAGGAATCTCTGTTAGACCACATGGATGGACCACTGACTTTGCAACCTCGGAAATTACTATGTCCATGGATAGACTTGCAGATATGATTGGAGCATTATCATAACATAACTTTTCCAATCCTCCACCCTAATCATGTACAATAAATCAATATATTTTTATGTTGTTATTTTATTCGTATTGTACTTACCATAAGATATTGACGACTTTTAGATAATTTTGTGGATGACTGTCGGGTATTATCTCTGGAGCAATGAAATGTTTAAGATAAATTTGTTTAATTTATATGTCAGTCATTGTAGTTTTTTAAATGGTGTTATTTTCAAGATAGTGAACTAATAAGAAAGTGTATTAACCTCTTCTTCTAATACATACACCATTATTCCTTACCTTGCAAAAAAATTGCAGTAGAACTCTAAGCATCAAGATGAAACAATCGCTATAAGAGGAAAGAAACTCCAAAAACAGTTCAGGATCAGGAAAGTGATCTGGAACAGTAAAAGACCCAGCATTCACCCCTGGATCTGGGAACAAAGAATTCCCAGATTGTGCTGAAAAGATCCTGCATGGGAACAGTCACAAGAAGCCATAGAAGTAGAAACTTTGAAGACAGCATGGTAGCAAGCATTTCACCGCGGGAAGCCAAAAAAAAAAAAAATACACAAACTCTTGTTCACCGCGCATGCGCAAATGATTGAACTATCTGGTGCACCATGAACTTTGACCTTTAATAAACGTTGCTAGTTTTTCTAAGTCCTCAAAGGGTGCGTCGTTTAAAAAACGCCCCACACGTACGCCCACGCAAGAACAAAAACAATTTCTCGCGAACTCATTAGAGAGTCAGCTCTGCTCGCTTCGCTGAATAAAGTCAGGTTAGTTCCCTCGCTGAACCGCAATCGAGAGACGCTGCAGGAGATAGTCAGTTGAACGAGTGAAGCTTATTATTTGTCACTGTGGGTGTAGTAATGCATTTGCTGTAAACAAGCCCCAGTCCCGCCTTTCCTAATTCTACCTCAGATTCCAAATGACCCAACTGGTTTTCCACAAGGGAAGTTCAAAGTGCACGCAGTTCTTCGGTTCAAATTGTGGGAAAGCCAAAATGCGGGTGTTGGGTTCAAAGGTAAAATTCTACAACTGAAGCATGTACACAACCAAAAAATTTCGGTGCTGTTACAGCACTGGTTCGAGTAACAGTCTCGTATCGGGTTTGTATTGTGACCGACACGACCCTGGTTGCAGCCCCACCCATTTTGTGTTACTGGAACTGCAACGAAATGAAAGCCGATACTACAATGTACTATCTTGGTCGGTTAGTTCATTACTGCGCTGTTCCAATATCCCACTTACGTGCTCGGAACAGCCATTTATTGGTCGTATCAGTAAAAAAAAATGGAGGCTACAGGCGGAGACATGGAGAAGAGCAAAAGTGAGATATATAGCCAGCTAAATGAATCACACCTCTGCCTTTTTGAAAGTACCTGTTTGTTGACTTTAGAACTCAAGCTGGCTGACAATACTAAGGATAAGGGTAAGTTTTATTGGCAAAACGCCTGTCAGGCTGGTTGTCATTTTCCTGATGTGGTAAAAATCAGTATAAAGAGGGCACAAAGCAGGTCTGGAAAATGCCATACTCAAATAAAATGTCATTATACATAGATAAAACCAAGGATGGTCCAACAACTAAAGTTGTTAAACGCTACACAGTGAAAAATGGCTGGATTCACTGTAGGTGAGTAGTCATAGATATGAGCGATAGAATATATCCAGCTACAAATTACATTTAGGGCAAAAGTGACTGTAAAGAAGCGTTCATCAAATCCTGATCTTAAGCGAACGTCAAACACAGTGGTAGATCATAGTGATATTTATAAGGTAGGTTAGACTAACTTAAAGAAACTTTATTATGTTGCAAACATTACAGGAGGCAACAAAACATTTGTATCATAAGGATGAGAGGTTCCCCTGTCCTGATTGCAGTTCAGTAAGATATCCTTGTACAAGTTTATTTGAAATTATTTCATTTTTGATTTAAAATTTTGTTTGCAGTGGTACAAGGATGATAAAAGAAAAATACAACTTAGCTGTAGACACAAAGAAAAATCAGAAAGTGAGGAATCTTTGAAGGCATGGGACATTGATTTTCCTGACGAATCATGAATTTGAATGTTAATTTTCTTGATTGATAAATCATTGAACAATTAATGATGAATAACTGTGTCACTGTTTTGTTTAATTCATACAATTTCTTGATCTTCTCCACTGGCATCACCATAATCATCAGGTCTATTTGTACTCGGTGAAAAAGCCTCATCATTATTTGGAATATCTCTATAACGATAGTATTCCTCATCCTCTTTTGCTATTGCTTCCCATTCAGCCTGACTTGGACCTTCTGAGTAGTTACTATCCAGCCATTCGCGAAACTGCTTAAAAGTACTATTTTTGGATGTGCTGATTTCTCTGGCAAATTTTCTCTACATGCACACACAGATGCATCAGTTATACACAAAGAATTCATTATAGTTTAAATCATACTAACAAAATTTCTTACCAGTATTGCCAAATTGTTCACATACACAATCCTGCAGTCATCAGAAGCTTTGATGGTTGCCATAAAACGTTCTGCAAATTGTGATGTCTGCATAGCTGGAAAGTTTCCACAAGGTTTTATTCCAAAAAGCTAATGCACATGTATAATAGATGATGACACCAACATTATAACAAAAAAGCAATTGTTTGTATGTTTATCTTACCCTACGTCGTTCTTCGCATCTTAAATCTGTGAGCCGGTTTCCACAAAATGTTTTTGCTTTGTTAAATTTTAACTTATTTCGGCTTTCCCCACGCATCACTTTGACAATAGCTTGCTATAATATAACACAGTTACTGGATACATGTATGTACATATAGTTTAACTTACGCCAATATCACTTGCTGAAGGCTGGCGTGTTAAAGATTTTGCATAGAGAGCTCCCATTTCTCGAACTAAGCCAAACTGTATGTAATAATTTAGGAATAAATTTTGTTACATAGCTAATGAAATATACTTACTTTATATATGCTGCTTTCCACACAGAACAATGTTTCAGATTGCTGCCTTATTTCGTCATTTAATTGTTTCAATTCTGCCTCTATCTTGCTAATTGAAATACTCATTTTCTTACACTCCTCCCTGGTTTTTTTTTGCTCTTCAAATAACTGACAGCAGACTTCATAGGACTTCTGCTGCAATTGAGAACTACGATGACTTTCTTCTCGTCTTGGCATTGGCAATCTGGTTGCAGCGAAAGGTCTGGAGCCCCCAGAACCACTGCCACCGCTTGTGCCACTGCCAACGCTTGTACCACTGCCGCCGGTTGTGCCACTGCTACTACCAGAGCCAGAGGGCCTACCCCCACTATGGACACAGTTCCCGCTTCTCTGGCTGGAATTGTTGCTAGACATATCTAAAACAAGTCTCTAAAGAGTCAACGACAACAACAACAAACAGCTTTCGCCTTGGTTCTTTTTACCGCCAAAAACCCGCGTACTCTACTCACAGGTGTGAGGGTGTGAGTCACGTGAAAAGGCAATGGCTGAATCCTCTAGTGTGGCACCAAAAGGCAAGTTGTTTCTTGTAACTGGGAAAGAATTACTACGTTAGCTGTATCACAGAATACTATTGTGAAGAGTGCAAGTTAAAGTTTAAATTTAAGAGCAAATTGGACAGGCATCTTGCAAGTGAAAGCCACAAGGTGTTTGTGAGCTGTATTAATAACATAGAAGCAAGTGCAGAAGATAGCCCAAGAGATACAGAAATGGATTTTGAAACTGTAGGTTTTCATCTTTCACTTTTTACTTAAATATGTAGTGCATGCATATTTGAGTAGGTTGATGATGACGTTTACGGGGAGGACAATGACTCTGATATAGAGAGTGTGCATAATAAAGGCGACCTTGCATCTGAAAACTATTTGTATACCAGTGATTATGAAGACCTTGGCATTGATAATGATTTATTTGACACAGGTAGATGCTTTATTCAGGAATAGGAAATAAAGAGGGTGCAAGCTAGATTTTTCACTCTGTTTTGATAGATTTGTTACTATTTCTGCTGTTTAATGATTTGAACAGATAGTATGGACTTCACAGATTTACTTGAGGGTGATACAGAGGGAGATTTCTGGCCATTTCCCAGCAAAGTCTTTGCATTTCTTTAATTTTTGATTAATAGTCCAAAACCAATAGTGAGTTACTTATTTAAATATTAAGTGGATGTTAAATTGCTGCATTTTTTGTAGGGTGAATCCAACTTGAAATTTGTGCACTTCATGATGCGGAAATGTGGCATGATTGTCCCTACTTTTACAGAAGTAAAGAATTTCAAATTACCAGGAATGTCAATTCCTGCTAGGGTAAACAATTTAAAATAATTCTCATCTCATTGCACTTGTATTGGCTATACTTCTTTTTTTTTTTTTAATATGAATGACTCTAAAGGGGTTCAGATTGACCTTTTTGGAAGATGAGGTTTATATTTATTAAAGGCAAGTTTTTTTCTGGAGGACTAATATTATTTTGGGAGGAGGACGGAATAAATAGCCTACAAATGGGGGGGGGGGGGAATGGGAAGGGAAGGTGATATAATCCCTCCTCCCCTTGCTGAAGTTGCCTCCCCTTTCTCAAATAGAAGTGATCTGTACTGATTATGAGGAAGTTTCCCCCTTATATTTCATGATCAGAGCAAGAATAATATTTCTAAATCAAGAGCCTACATTAATTTATATCATATTTCTACATTTTTTCTATACACTGATATTTTTTTGAAAGAAATCATGTATTAATCTCTAGTTTTTTAGTAGTTATACATTATTGCTAGATAGTTATAATGAATTTGCTTACTTTTATTTTATGTAGTGTGTAACTTCAGATGGTATTCCCTTTTATGTGAACTCTTTGAGTTCTATTCTGCAAAGATGTCTTGGAAGTCCAAGTATTACAAGTTTACTGCAACGTTATCCTGTCGTTACAAATGGAACTTACAGGTGCACAGAATTATTACTATGTTTATGTTATAATTTTTTTTTCGTTTAGTGAAATGTATCATGCTTCTCGGTGGCTAAATAATCCACGCTACTATTCACCAATGGCTTCTCTGCCTGATGGAACTAATATATTCATCCGTGATTTTGTTAAATCTTTTTATTGTGATCTACAAGGAGAGGCTACCTGTGTAGTAGTCAAACTTTTTAAGCAGGTATGAAAAAATAGAATGGCACTACCAATTGCTTAATGAATACATGTTGATGAATAAATACAGGAGAATATCCAGGAACTGTATGTTGAACTTGATGTAATGTTGACAATGGAACAGTTTAAGCATTTAATTCCGGATTCTTTAGTTAGTTACATATCTTCTGGGACATTAATTATCTTTGATACCATTTCTGTTCCTATTTCCTCCCTTTCTGGGAAGTGTGGACAACCTGTTAGTCTTCTGCTATGGGAGAGCAATAGTGACACACTCAACTTGTTAAGTCAACAGGTTAAGTTATTGCTGGTCAATCCTTTATAAATGTGACATTTTTTGTCAACTATTTATTTAGGAATTTTTGGATTATTGTTCACCACATCCTATACAAGAAAGGTCAAATGGTAGAGCTGTTTTTTCAATTCCAATAATGCTCTTCACAGATGATACTAGTGGGAACAAATCCAAAAAATGGCACAAGTTTGACTCCTGGTCTTTAATGTTATGTGGCCTACCACGACAAGAAAATGCAAAGCTCACTAATATACATTTCTGCTGCTGCTCTGACGTAGTCTCTGCAATGGATATGAGTGTGGCCATAGCTAGAGAACTTAAGGAACTTGAAGTGGAAGGAATCGAAGTTTATGATGCCTTAATAAAGGAAATAGTTTACTGTGAGGTCCACTGTATAGGAGGATAGCCTGCAAAACTTAAGAAATATATAAAAGTAGGCCATAGCAACATAATTGATTTAGTTAATGGATTTGCGTGGGTGCATGCGTAGGCGGTGTGCCAGCACCCTTAAGGCTAAAATCTCGATTTTCATTTTTTTTTCACAAGTGGTCGGTTTACTCATAGCGGGTCACAAATATATAAATCCCTAATTACATTGGGACATTGTGGTAATTACGTTGAATGGGCATAGCAGAGTACTATATTATAAACGGAAAAATTAAAATAATAATAACACTCGAATGCTTACTTGTTGTTGGTAGTTGCAATTAGTATTGCTTGTACAAACACAGAAACCAGTCTATATACCATTACAACCAAGGTTTCATACAGGAGTGCGACATTGCTTCCCCCTCACCCCACCCCTCAAGCAAATCAACTAACTTCTGCCATTCCGTGGGCATTTTATTTCAACAAGTCCCAGAATAATTGATGGATCACTCACTGGAATCATAAATGATTCCGTCTGGGCTGGGTGCTAACCAAGGGTCACTGAGTGACACAAACAGTCCACATTTGTCAACATTCAAATCTGGATCATTGCTTTGTAGGTAAGTTATATACGCTTGCCTTGCTTTCTCTTCATTTGTCATGCCATACCTGTCCTCGTTGCCTCTAAAGCTGCTATATAGTAAATTCTGTACCTTGTTGCTCCATTTTGTGGTCTTCCTCATTTTAACTATGCTGCCTACTTTAGATGCAGTTAGTCGTTTCCTCCTCTCCACCATCCACTGCTCACTTTCAGCCTGATCCCTTGTGCCTGTCTCAATTTTTTTACTTCTTTCTTCTGTGATAACCACTTGGGATTCATAAAAACTTGTTTTTATCTGCACCAATTGATCTCTCGGAATGTCATCATCCACCTGTTCAAGAGAAATACCTCCATCGTATCTGTTACATGCACTGCGAGCTGCAGTTGTGTCATCTAGCCGTATGTATTTGCTCCTTCGTCGACTGGCTTTTGCTTTGTCAGTAGCCTTCCTCTTCCTGTTAGCCTCGACTTTCTTGGCAGAATGATGTGCTGTTTTCGAAAATATTTTATTTGGAGAGGAAGTTGTCATGGTCTTCCACGTCTGTGGTCCCCACTCTGTGCCCATGTTTTGGCGTAGCCCAGCCCCCATGCTCCCACGATCCACTCTGTGAGTGATTGATTACCTTGCCGCCATCAAACTTAGCTCTGATGTGCATCCAGCACTCTGCCAAGTTCGTAGTGTGGTTGCCTATCAGTTGCTTCGACTTTGCCACTAGTCTGCTCACTGTAACATTTTGGGGTCCACATCTGTTGTACTAAGTCCACCACGTCGTGCTTCCTTCTCTATTGCAGGCGAGTCTGCAATAGTCTCTCTCCACTGCATCTCTTGATCGCCAAACACTAGAACAAATTACCATTGCACTATGTTATACTTACACCACATGTGAACATTTTAAGGATCTATATTAGACACTAAAATAACCTCTTAATATGCATGAATGTATTTCTAACTAGGGGTGTGCTCAAACAGCGCAATGTGGCGAGCGAGTTAAGTGCTCGGCCAGGTTGCTTATCTCGACTTCATGTCAATGCTATGGTTGTCGGACGGTCAGGCGTCGGTCCCCAACCAGTCACAGTAGTTACTGCCACCAGGTTCTTCTCTATCCCTCGTCGTGCCCTGAGTAGCTAAGCTATCCAGGCCCTTTCCCCAAGTAGCGAGGTTTTAAGTAAGTAATTAAATAAAACAACGACAAAAAGACTGACACAACTCAAACGGAAATTGACAAGAAAGAACAACTGACTCAGTGTGTCCTGGGCTTATATAGATGAGCCCAGGCCACACCTACTATACAATGACTAGGCACTATTTGCCCGCCTAAACTACTAAGTCCAAAGTTCACTAACGAATTAGTTTATTACGGCTACGGCCGCCTCTTCTCTTGATCTTCACCGGGGAGAGGGGAGGAGTCGTGGTCCCACATCCCCCTGGTTACATCCGGACACATCCGGCCTTTTAATCCTTCCGGACTCGATCCACTCTCCTCGACTTGATCACCTTCCTCGTGCAGCCTCGAGAATCCATCCGCGTTAGATAGAGTTTTCCCCGGCACATATTCCATCCTGCAAACTCTTTCCTGCAGTTTCAACGAGAACCGGCGAAGTCTGGGGTTCAGATCTGAGCGCGAAGCTCCATCAATCAAGGCTAGATTTGGTTTGTGATCTGTTTTGACGATCACTTCCCGTCCGTACAGATAAATCTCAAAGTGGGAGAGAGCACTCACCACGGCTAATGCCTCCCTCACGCTGGCAGAATATCGTGATTCTGCTCCTCTCAGGATTCTTGAATAGAAACCCACTGGATACTCAACTCCATCACGGACTACGTGAAGGCAACCACCCACAGACCTGGAACTGGCATCTGTGTATAAAACATAACAGTCTCCCGGCACGGGAACAATTAAAACAACATAGTTACACAAAGACTCACGAAGATGATGGAATGCTAACTCCGCCTCTCCGGTCCACCTCACCAGCTCTGGAGCCTCCTTTGTCGTCATGGGTGTCAGTACCGCCGCATCCTCCGCGAAGTGTCTGACGAACTTCCGGTAGTACCCGATGACTCCAAGGAAACTCTTAAGTTGTCTCTTTCTCTTGGGCTTCCCATAGCTAGCTAAGGCCTCCACCCTATCCCTGGGCACCCTAAGCTCTCCATTGCCAATCCAATGACCCAAGTACCTAAGACGATTCCTTCCAAAACAACATTTCCTCTTCTTAACAGTTAAACCAGCTTCACTGAGGCACTTGAGGACCAATCTCAGTGCCTCCAGGTGTGACTCCCAGTCATCCGAGAAAACCAGGATGTCA
>WLWD01005992.1_pt1 | contig 153674 bp, 106 predicted proteins | sample 6712731 | NCBI WGS metagenome assembly WLWD01 (sample SAMN12718690, study PRJNA576275) | sponge metagenome | isolation source: marine sponge | host: Mycale hentscheli | place: New Zealand: South Island, Marlborough, Capsize Point | collected 2014-11-01
TATTTCAGCACAACTTATACTGAGGGGGTTAAACCTAGGATCTCCAACCCCGCCTCGAATATTGGGGAAAATATAGAACAGCTTCTATGAATATTACGATCATAAAATCATGCAAGAAACATCGATCAATGCAAATATACAGTCTCATACAAGCATGTGTGTTGTGGATCTCCCCACCATCACATTATTATTATTATTATTATTATTCAGTTAGCATGTTACTAATTAGTCATCCCATATAATCTACTTTTTAGGTGTGTCGACCTTTTCCGAACACTGCAATTACACCTTACCAGATCACCATTTCCACGTGTATGCTAAATTACGGACTTCTAGAACAATTACGTCATTTCCTTTTTGTATCATATATAAACCTTCATTTCATTCTTTTTGTTGGGATTCTCCACGTGTTGATAAAACTTAAACACCGACCTGTTATATAGTAGTCAGGGCGTGTTGGATCCTCATTGCGGAGCGCGATCTAGGTTTAGAAGCCTAATTGCTTTGTCCGTAGGTAGTTGTGCCTCCTATAACACAGGACCGCCACAACATTTGGTGGCAGCGGTGGGATAGTCGCTTAAGCCGTGACTGTCCGATTCTTCTGTAGCTTTTCGAGTGCCTTTGCTTTGGTGTGTTGGTCGCCGCGCAGTTTTTTTTAGTTGCGTTGCTAATCCATAGTAGCTTGTGAAAGCTTTCTCCTGGTTGCTTGATCTTGTGATCTTATAGATAGTTTGTATTTTTTTTGATATTATTATTGTTTGTATTTTTTTTCCCCGTTAGTTTTTGGTAGTTTTCTCTTTCCCTCAGAATGCCTGGCAGGAAGAAGAAGGAGAAGAAGACTGAGAAAGCGTCTTCAGCTTCTCTTGAGAGAGACGCTGACTTGCCTGGAGCTGTTGAGACTGGTTCTTCCGCCGCCGTTGACCCTGTGGCTAGTGATGACACCTCCTTACATAATCCGAGGGTTGCCGTTGACGACCCTGTACCTATCGTCGATGCGGTTGATGAGGAGGGTGGTTCCACTTCTGAATCTGAAAGTTCCGATGAAGACGATGATGGAGACACTAAGGCTATTCTTGCTAAGCTTGCTAAGTTTATGGTGGCCACTCAAAAGGTGCAGCGTAAGGAACGGAAAATAACTAATAAAATTCTGAACAAGTTAGCTAGTGATAGAACTGAATTAGCTCAGCATAAGGAGATAGAAGAAGGATTTAGGCTTAGGCTTTTAAAGCAGAATGTTGAGGTTCCTAAGTGGAAGGAAGGTACTAATACTATGATGTTCTTTTCGTCTCTAGAAGAAATTTAAGTGGGGTAAATACCTACAACACCAGTTGTCTGGGAGAGCTGCTGAAGTATATTTAGCTCGTATTAAACCTTGCCCTGATATAATTAGTGATTTTAAGGCTTGTAAACGAGCAATGCTTACTGGTCTAGGGGAAACTGTTGAAGCGGCCGAGCGTGACTGGTGGTTGTTACGTTTCCGGTCTGGCGAGTCTTTGGACACCTTATCTATACGTGTCCAAACAATTACCCAGAAAATGTTGTCTGATTGTTCTGATATTAATGATGTTATTCAATTTATGTATTTATCCAGATTCCTTTCTTGTTTGCCCGAGGAGATTGCTTCCCGTGTTCGTGTACTTGAGCCAAAGAGTATCCATGATGCTGTGCGTCTGGCTACCCAGTGTATGGGGACGACTAGGCCCACTCAGAGCAGAGAAGGAAACTTCCAGTTCTCCCGCTCGTGTAGGAGGGGTTGGAACCAGTCGGCTCAGTCACAGACACAAGATAAGTCAAGTAGTGAGTCACCTAGGTCTCAGACTACACAGGAACGTACCCCTGGCACTCACAAACCCACAACCACTGGTAGTGATATTACTAATGCACAGCAGTCTGTGTTGGTAAAGGGTAGTCAGAGGAGTGAGCGGTTTGTGCCGATTTGTCACTTGTGTAATGAACCTGGACATATTAGGCCTAACTGTCCTAAGAAGAAGTCCAAGGTGCAATGTATAAATACTCTATATTCTTCTGAAGAAATGTTAATAGATGGTCTCATTTCTGGTGTCCCTTGCAATGACATTTTGGTTGACACTGGTGCCACTCGTACCCTGGTTAGTAGTAAATACGTGCCACAAGGTGCGTATACTGGTGAAAGTGTAACTGTCACTGGGTTTAAGGGTAATGATGAAACTGCCTTCCCAATTGCTCATGTGAAACTTGAAGTTGGTGAGGTAAAGGGTCATTATGACGTAGCGGTTAGTGACGCCCTTCCCCAATCTGCTTTGATAGGGTTGGATGTGGGCTGGGAACCCTTTGAGAGTTTCATCCAAACTGCTATAGAGCGTCGCAGACTTGCTGATGCGGACGCATTCCCTCCTAAGTATGGCAATGATTATGATAGTGACGGTGACATAAACCCATGTGAACCTAGTAGTAGTGCTCATCACGAACCTAGTAGTAACCCATGTGAACCTAGTAGTAGTGCTCATCACGAACCTAGTAGTACCCCATGTGAACCTAGTAGTAACCCATGTGAACCTAGTAGTAACCCTTGTGAACCTAGTAGTAACCCATGTGAACCTAGTAGTAGTGCTCATCACGAACCTAGTAGTAACCCATGTGAACCTAGTAGTAGTGCTCATCACGAACCTAGTAGTAACCCATGTGAACCTAGTAGTAGTGCTCATCACGAACCTAGTAGTAACTCTTGTGAAGCCAGTACCTCAGATACAGTGAGGTTAACCCGTAGTCAGGCTAAGGCTAAGAAGGCTCAAGAAATAGCCGACCTTGAAGCCAGCTCTCATTCTCTGGCTACTCCCATGGGACTTGATCAGATTCAACCTCCCTCTGCATGTTCGAATATAATTTCTGGTAAGGGATTAGAAGATGCCTTTGAACTCCCTATACCCAGTATCCCTGCTGATAATTCTGACAGAGAGGTTTTGAGTACTCAGCAGTTGAGAGATCCAACCCTAACCGATATTAGGAAAAGGGCGGACCAAAGTATTGATGGTTATTGTTATTATAATGGTATGTTAGCTCATGAGAGTACTGATGAACTTGGTGAATTATGTCGTAAGATAGTACTTCCTAAGGAGAGAAGAAATCAAGTTTTGTTGTTGGCACATTCTGTGTTGGGTTCTGGTCATTTTGGTCATCATAAAACTCACGCTAGGTTGGTACCCTACTTTACCTGGCCTGGTATGAGGAAGGACGTGAACGACCACTGTAGGTCTTGTGAGGAGTGTCAGAAGGCTAGCCCAAACACTAATTCACGTACTCCTTTAGTTCCTCTTCCTGTAGTTAATGAACCTTTTAATATAATGGCTATGGACATAGTTGGTCCACTTCCTACTACCCCTCGAGGACATAAGTACTTATTAACTGCTATGTGTCTCCATACGAAATACCCTGAAGCTATCACCTTGAAAAGAGTTGATACTGAGGCAGTTGTTGAAGCACTGATGGAAATCGTTTCTAGACATGGTATTCCACACACTCTGTTAACTGATCAAGGTAGTGTTTTTATGTCTGGTGTAGTTAAGTCCCTGTGTAAGACACTTGGGATAGTTCGAATGCGAACCTCCCCATATCATCCTCAAACAGATGGTGCGTTGGAGAGATGGCATGCTTGTCTGAAGGGTATGATCAAACGTGCTCAGGTCCAGAAGCGAGAGTGGGATGTTTACTTGAAATATGCTCTGTTTGCTTATAGAGACACCCCACATGTTGTCACTGGATATACCCCCTTTGAACTGTTGTATGGTGGTCGTGTGCATGGTCCCCTCAGATTACTTAGAGACTCGTGGTTTACCAAGGAAGGTGAACAATTAGATCTTTGCTCTTGGCTGACGGATATGAAAGCTAAGATGGCTGAAATGTCTCTTATAGTTTCAGATAGAGAGCATAGAGCCAAAGCCAAGATGAAAATAGTATATGACAAGGGTAGTAAAGAGAAGGAGTTTGAACCTGGTACCTTAGTTCTGGTGCGCAAGCCAGGTTTGTCAAGCAAACTAGGAAGTCGTTGGGATGGTCCCTATCCTGTGGCTGAGAAACTGTCTCCTGTTACATATGCCATACACAATCCTGCAAGAAAGAATAAGGTAGTGTTGCATGCCAACTTGCTAAAGGCTTACCATAGTCCTTCAGCTCAAATACATCGTATCGCAGTAGTCGAAGACGATGAGATTGATTCTTTAGCTGGCGTTAAATTAGTTCGGGGAAATTTTGCTCCGACTGAAACACAGTTATCTCTTCTGAAGTCTGTTTTAGATGCATTTCCTGATGTTCTAACTGATAAGCCAGGAGTGACAGACCTGGTTACTATGTGTATAGAGACTGGGAATAGTGCGCCAGTGAGGTCCAAACCTTACTTTATAGTTCCAAAGTGGTTTGAGCCATTGCGGAAGGAGGTTGACTCGCTGTTACAAGCTGGTATCATTCAGAGATCAGAGAGTCCATGGTCATCTCCCATTGTTACTGTTGCAAAACCCAATGGTTCTGTGCGCCTCTGCGTGGATTACAGAGCGCTCAATGCACTTACGCAGCCTGACCCATATCAAATGCCTCTCATTGAACATATTCTTGATACTCTTGCATGTGCTCAGTTCTTAAGTAAATTAGATTTAAACAAAGGGTTCCATCAGGTTCAAATCCGGGTGGAAGACCGTCAAAAGACTGCATTTGCATCACCATGGGGCAAGTTTGAGTATACTAGAATGCCTTTCGGTGTCAGGAATGGTCCAGCCATATTCCAACGGTTAGCTGATCTTGTATTGGTAGGTTGTGAGGACTGTTCTAGGGTTTACATAGATGATATAATAGTTTTTAGTCAGTCTTGGGACTGTCACTGTGAACACCTGAAAAGGGTGTTGTATAAGCTGAGAGAAGCTGGTTTGACTGCAAACCAAAACAAGTGTGAGTGGGGCCAGCGGTATTGTACGTTCCTGGGACATGTAGTCGGGAATGGTCAGGTGACTCCTGCTGACTGTAAGGTGGCTGCAATCAAGCAGTTCAAGCAGCCCAAAACAAAACGTCATGTTAAACAGTTCCTGGGTCTCACAGGATACTATAGACGTTTTGTTGAGCATTATGCTGATCACACGCAGCATCTGCGTGAAGCAATCTCCCAGGTAGCCCCTGATAATGTTGTTTGGAATAAATATATGTATGATGAGTTTGTGTATTTGAAATGTTGTTTATCTTCCCAACCTACTCTCCATCTCCCTCTCCTCTCCGACTCTTTCCTCCTTCAAACCGATGCATCTGGAACTGGTCTTGGAGCCGTCCTCAACGTGGTTCGAGGTGGAGATGAACTTGTTATTGCATTCTGGTCCCGGAGACTTCTACCTAGAGAGCGGAACTACTCAGCATCTGAACTTGAGTGCTTAGCGATTGTGGACTCCATCATTCATTTTGCTCCCTACTTGCGTCCAGTTTCATTTGTGGTTGAGACAGACCACAAGGCTCTCTCGTTCCTGCAGTCTGCTAACTTCTGTAATGGCCGGCTTGCTCGCTGGGCGATGAAGTTGATGCCGTATTCTTTCAATGTGAAGTATCGACCTGGTCCTCTCAATCGGAATGCTGATGCATTATCTCGTCAAAACTGGGATGGACAAGATGATCTATAAACATAATTATTAGTTTGCGTCATTTAATCGGGGGGAAATGTTGTGGATCTCCCCACCATCACATTATTATTATTATTATTCAGTTAGCATGTTACTAATTAGTCATCCCATATAATCTACTTTTTAGGTGTGTCGACCTTTTCCGAACACTGCAATTACACCTTACCAGATCACCATTTCCACGTGTATGCTAAATTACGGACTTCTAGAACAATTACGTCATTTCCTTTTTGTATCATATATAAACCTTCATTTCATTCTTTTTGTTGGGATTCTCCACGTGTTGATAAAACTTAAACACCGACCTGTTATATAGTAGTCAGGGCGTGTTGGATCCTCATTGCGGAGCGCGATCTAGGTTTAGAAGCCTAATTGCTTTGTCCGTAGGTAGTTGTGCCTCCTATAACACAGGACCGCCACAACAATGTGCACCACAGTAGAATGTTTAGGAAAAGGGTGTGGTGTGGCTAAGTAAACACACAGCACCTGTCTCTTAACCCAAAGCAAAATAATTCTGCATAAGACACACATCAATGATTCAATCAGCTTCAAAATGTCAGCTCAAAGTTACAATCAACTGTTCGTCACACGTTCTTTCAGTCTATTACAAGACTACCCTCAGCCATGTGGGTTAAAATAGTATAATACTTCACAAATACCTCTCTTGTTCATTAAAATTTTGAAAATTTACTAACATCTATATAATAACAGGGGTTCATTTAGGGGGGGAGCAAGGGAGACGCTTGCCCCCCCTTGAAGCCATTTCACCCTTCTTGAAATATTCTTAAAATTTCGTAAGCAAAATGCGAAGTTAAAAAGTGAATATTTAAGGTGAAGGGAAATGCTTAAATCATGCCCGTCTCTTTTCTCATCTTAGTTCTGCATGAACCGTGTGACAGCCTTTAGATAGCACAAACTCAACCTCGTCCACTCTTAAATTGACTTCTAAATGAACCCCTGAATAATACACTTGTGTGCCAAATAACAATGATGAACGACAACGACCGTGTGTGTGTATTCATGAATAATCCATGAGCTTAAACAGTCTGGCCAAGCATCGTCCTTACCTCAGTGGGTAAAGAGTCATCACATTCAGTAGAGAGTGATTAATTGTTACTAAAAAGTGGGTGGAATAGACTAAGGGAAGGCAAAAGTATGAAAGAGAGAAGGCAAAAGTTTCGCGCAGCGTAAGGCCACAATCATGATGGTAGGACAGAGATTCCGAAGCAGGAGAATTAGACAAAGGAAAAGGGACTCCATTACTCAAGAAGAAAAAGCTTAAGAAAGGTAATGTGAGGGTGGGGTAAGAAAAGCTGAGATAGTTTAAAAAAGAGAGCAGGAGATGAAAACTAATTAACCTTAATAGATAGTAGAGAATGATAACTGAGCAAAATAACTTCAATATGTCGAGCTCCACTGTGTGTTGGGGTACTTGCTGGTATATTGTAATATACACTATTTAATTTCCCCTTCAAAATTATTTCCTAATTTAGAATCCACCTAACCTTGCAAGCCACTTTTACTCGACTGCATAGTCCACCGCACATGTGATCTTCTTCTCTAGTTGTATAAAGTCCTGAACAATCAAATAAATTAAAAATTCTCAAGAATTTCTTCAAAATTAATGTGTACTAAATAATTATACAAACATTGTAATTAAGGCCGAGCACCTCTTATAGCAAAAATTTTGAAGGAACTATCTAAATATGATACCCTAGTAAACATTAAAATCCAGCACCTATCATTATCTGTGTGCAGTATGCAGTTAGGCAGTACTCAAAATTACAGCACTCAAACTCATGAACAATATGCTCATGTGTCAATAACAATGACGACGACCAACGGTGTGCATTCATGAATAATTCATGAGCTTAAACAGTGTGGTAAAGCATCATCATATCTTGATTATGTCATCCCATTCAGTTGAAGGTGATTAATAGTACACTAAAAAGCGGAAGGCTGAGGTAGTGAAATCACTGAGTAAAGGCAGCATAAGTTTCAAGAAGGAAGGGGGAAATACGAAAAAATAGGCAAAGCCTAAGTCCACAATCTTGATAGAAGGACATAGAGATGCAGAAGCAGGAGAGGTAGACAAAGGAGAATGGACTCCATGACTCGAGAAAAAAGCTGAAAAAAAAAAAAGGTTGGGGATAAGAAAAGCTGAGATAGTTCAGGGGAAAAGAGAGCAGGAGAGGGCAACTGATGTAGAGAATGATAACAATGAATAAAACTAACTTATGCTACTGCATTCTTACTGTGCAATAAGTCAAGCGCCACTATGAGGTGGGGTACTTGCTAGTTATAAATATTTTATGTCTTACATCCTAAGGGTGGCAGATATGACCAAACTCCTCCCACCCCTTTCCAAACAAATTTCTAGATAAATCCCTGACTATAATAAATTTTTTATAACAGTAATAACAATAACAATAATATAACATTAAGAAGCTATGCAACTAGATTGTAAATGTTGCAGAACTAGAGTGCTCCTAATGTCTATCATCAAATATCTTGTGGCTACATGAGAACTAATCATGAAAGAAATTAGTAATACAACTGGTGGATATCACTCAAGTGATAAAAGCATAAACCACAGCCTACAAGCGCTCTGTCCTAAGGCTTAGAAAGTTCAAAGAACTACAGTTCCAATAGAACACACAAACATCACCAGCTGATACATGTGTCTATTACCATGTGACAAGAGTCCACATCCTTCACCTGTTCAATACAAACTGATGCATATCACTCATGCCCCATCTCCTCCACCTGGACTTTTAATGAAACTAGCCCCCTATCACTTCCCATTCCAAGGTCATATCCTGTCCATTGTCTCCCCTCCCCTACCCCTCCCTGCACACCACAGCAACAACTGGAAGGTCACAAATATCACCTAAATCAGGTATGCATTGGGCATCATCATAAAATATTTTGAACACTCAAATGAGACTACATATACCACAACTTGAGACTTACTTGATTCAGTCTATACTGAGGACTTTGTCAAGAACAAACACTTGCCAGTAATTGTTGCCTCGCAGGTTGATTATGAGCCAGCTTGTCTGAAGTCAACTACGGCAAGACCTTCAACTTGCCAGTCAGTCCAGTAAACCTGAGTGTTTTATTCACATGGTCATAATAACCGATAGAATATAGTAGCTAAAATATTATTTGTGACACAATCTGGGCAGTGTGTAGAGGAGGCTATAGGGGCAACGCCACCGTGATTGATATCAGCAGTAGTGGCGTAGGAAGGGGGAGGGGGGGGGGGGCTTTGGGCCACCAAAATTGTGGGCATAATCTAACAAGGAAATTTCTCACATTCACACTTTTAAACCCCCAATCCCAAAAAAAAACATGCCCTTGGAGCGCCCCCTTTACTAAACATCTTCCAACACCGCTGATCTGTCGTGTGACTACTACAAATACTAATGGCTAGCACAAGTATTCAACAACAGGCTTCAATTGTGTATTACACAGAATATTTGTAAGGTTACTCTGGACTATTGACTGCCTTAATGTACAACACTTGAATTTAACTTAACTAAAATGTTAGTTTAAACCTACCCGACTAACACTAACGCAACTCATTCAAAATAGAGTATATATAATATAGCTATTTCACGTTAACCCACCCTACACCACCGCCACATTAAGTCATGCAGATCTAACGCCTGAGCTTACCTAATCAATATGACAGACCACTGTAGCTCGTCAAGCCTCTCAGTCTTCTCCCACCATTATTTCTTTCCACATGCGCTGCGTGGGCAACTAGATCTGAACAAATGACGACCGTTGTTTTAATCTTGTTGGGCGGTACCTTTCCGTTGCTATAGTTATAAGAGAAGTAAAAACAATAACAAATCTATCATTGTGCGAATTGGCAAGTTTTAAAGCGTTTAAGGAAAGCTACGGCGGTGTTTTAGATAAAGAAGGATCAATCCGTCACTAAATTGAGGAGTGTCGGGCCTGCAGGTATCTTCTGACGAGTAATGCAGCATACATCACGCCCAATAGTTATCTGACCCTCAGTAGGAATAGCTACTGCTTTAGCTCCAGCAAGAGATTTACAATTTTTGTATTTGGATGTGTGTGCATATTCTTAGATGGACACTAATTGGTGGAGTTGAGGAACTATATGAGCACGTGTTGGAGGATGTACTAAGCTAGATGTTTGAACACAGCCATGTGAAGCACCATTGTCTTGTTCATAAGAGCTACTGGTATGTAACTGGGATATATGTTTTTGTTGCATTTTATTAATGTTTTCTCTTTTTGTCAGGCTGTAACGATTACAATGAAGTGATTTCAAGAAGTAAATGAAGACTATCTCTAAGTACAAGTGACATTTGTACGACATGTCTATCAAACATTACGTTTTTCTTTTTTTCTTTTTGTGATTATTTTGCTGTTGATTATCTTTTGTTGGATTGTGATTATTGCATGTCTGTATTAAATGAATTGAAAAAAATAAAGGAAGTCATATGATCAGCTGGTAGTGTTGAACCTAATAGTCCTGTCTGCTTATTATTCTGCTGCAAATGGACGTTTATCTGGGATACGGAGGGTGATAGCAACAGAATACACCTCATTACTGGGGACAGGTGGTGGTGTTTTTGTGATATTTTGATCAATGACATGCAATCACAGCAGTGTTGTTGTTCCTTAGTTATTCTAAACAATGCTTACGCACTTGGCTATGCTACATGCATGTATGCATATAGATCAAACCATCTCAATTCAGATTCATAGACCAGTGTCTAGTGCACTCTACCCGTAGTTTTTAGATACAGTAGCAACTTATTTCTCAAAAGTCAATTTGGCCCAGATCACAGGTGGAGGCCTTGGTCGCTATGCAACTGGTCCTGCGGAGGTGTGCAGATGGTGCAGGTCACAGGTGGAGACCTTTTGGTCGCTGAGCAATTAGTGTCATGCTGCAGGGTGTGCAATGGATCCCCAGATAATCAGTAATGCATGCATATTTAATATGCATGAGGCGCGAAATCCAAGACCTTGGGGATTAAACGTGTCCTTACATAGTAGAACATGTTCTTCCTTTATCACACTAACAATACTTATTGCATGGTGACCATGGGCTCCTCCTATGTAAGGTGGAGCCATAGCATGGATCCCAAGCAAGTATCAATTTAATTGCACAGCAACTGCAGTCTCTCTATATACCATTTTTCTTGTGTCTGAACTGATTGTTATGTAATTTGTATTTAGATATGTGCCATAGGTTAAATAATAGGTGGAGATTGTGGTCCTGTGCAATGTTAGTGTCATCATGAGCGATGCAATAGGTCAGATATATGTGAAAGTCATGGGAGCTATGAAATTAATAATTGAGATGTACCACTGACAAACGTAGACTGCCATGTGCTGTGCAGTTAGTACAATGATGAGGTTTATGTAGTTAGCACCCACCACACTGAATGCATAGCAACTGCATGGCCTTCCTACCTATGGTATATTATATACCTTACAACACGACTTTTTGTACATGTATCTCAGGATATGGAATGTGTGCAATTGGATCTAATGCATCTATAAGTAGAGGCCATAGTCGCAATAGCATTCCCTTGATGTGTAATGGGTTCTGATATTCTTTACTCCGATTTTACACTTGCCAAGTTAGTATACTCATGTTTGCTATTGCTGCCTTCTACTTATTTAAGCAAAACTGAATAAAAATAATATACATCAGTTTTAGTAACAGGTCCTCAATCACACCACAACAGAACCAAGCAAGCTTACTGCTAACATACACCCATTTTAAATTTTTATTTTCTGCAAATAATTGTAGCATGTCACGCTACCAAGTCTACTAGATCATATGAGTGTGAATGAAACGAAATCAGTGAAATGACAACTAGTACAGCTAGTTTGTAGTTCAGTCTCATAGAAGATGTATACAGTAGAGTGACTGCAGAGAACACCAAGGCTCCCAGAGAACAGCTCATGGAAAACAATCTCTGAATGGTAGACATATGACATTCCCAGCAGTCCGGATGACCAGATCCTTTGGTAAATTAGACTCCATCACAAGCGAAGGCCAACTTGGATTATTACCTACATATAATAATAATAATAACAGCGGTAGTAGTAGTAATACTAATAATATTATTATTAATAATAATTAACAATAACAGCAATGTATAACTAGAAGAAAAAAATCCTGACGATGAGGATAAAATTAGAGTAGTAATACTATAGCCGAGTCATTAAAAAAAAAAATGTGTGGCATTCAATTGAAATACAACAGCAGTGACAGGTTGACAGACAGAATTATTGACAGACTGACAAACTTATTGAGTGACTGATTACAGATTGACTGACAACACACTGACTGACTAACAGATTGACTGATGACAGATTGACTGACGACAGATTGACTGACGACACATTGACTGACTGACAGATTGACTGACGACAGATTGACTGATAACAGATTGACTGACGACACATTGACTGACTGACAGATTGACTGACTAACAGATTGACTGACTGACAGATTGACTGACGACAAATTGACTGACGACAAATTGACTGACGACAGATTGACTGACTGACTGACGGATTGACTGACTAACAGATTGACTGATGACAAATTGACTGACGACAGATTGACTGATGACAGATTGACTGACTGACAGATTGACTGACGACAGATTGACTGACGACCTCTAGTCACTGGTCATATGAGAGCCTCATTACTACCTCTAGTCACTAGTCACATGAGAACCTCATCACTACACTGGTCATATGAGAACCCCATCACTACCTCTAGTCACTGGTCACACGAGAACCTCATCACTACCTCTAGTCACTGGTCACATGACAACCTCATCACTACCTCTCGTCACTGGTCACATGAGAACCTCATCACTACCTCTAGTCACTGGTCATATGAGAACCTCATCACTATCTCTAGTCATTGGTCACATGAGAACCCCATCACTACCTCTAGTCACATGAGAACCTCATCACTACCTCTAGTCACATGAGAATCTCATCACTACCTCTAGTCACTGGTCACATGAGAACCTCATCACTATCTCTAGTCACTGGTCACATGAGAACCTCATCACTACCTCTAGTCACATGAGAATCTCATCACTACCTCTAGTCACTGGTCACATGAGAACCTCATCACTACCTCTAGTCACATGAGAATCTCATCACTACCTCTAGTCACATGAGAATCTCATCACTACCTCTAGTCACTGGTCACATGAGAACCTCATCACTACCTATAGTCACATGAGAATCTCATCACTACCTCTAGTCACTGGTCACATGAGAACCCCATCACTTTCTCTAGTCACTGGTCATATGAGAACCTCATCACTATCTCTAGTCACTGGTCACATGAGAACCCCATCACTTTCTCTAGTCACTGGTCACATGAGAACCTCATCACTACCTCTAGTCACTGGTCACATGAGAACCTCATCACTACCTCTAGTCACTGGTCATATGAGAACCTCATCACTACCTCTAGTCACTGGTCATATGAGAACCTCATCACTATCTCTAGTCACTGGTCACATGAGAACCTCATCACTACCTAGTGAAGTGGACACATGGTGACCTAATGAAGTGGACACATGGTGACCTAATGAAGTGATGGACACATGGTGACCCAATGAAGTGGACACATGGTGATCGTATGAAGTGGACACCATGGTGACCTAATGAAGTGGACACATGGTTACCTAATGAAGTGGACACATGGTGACCTAATGAAGTGGTGTATCCCACCCCCAGTGAAAATCACGCATGAAACCCTGCTAACGGTCTTTTATATTAGGCCATCAAATGGACAATACGATGTCCATTTCATTAATAAAGTAAGGAAAAAAAAACAAAAACAACAACAACAAAACAAAACATAAATCAACCACTAAATGTAGGTACAATTCAAGGAATTGAACTATCATGTATTGAGTTTAGGTCACTCACTAGATGGAAAGGACTCTGTGGAGTAAGCAGACAACCCGTCCACAGTCAAGCAATGGAGACTTTAAAGAGAGCTGATCTGCATGTTAGGCCCTGCAGTAGACATTGTATGGCTCCCTGTACTACAGCTCCATCCCTGTAAGACATATATGCATGTTTATGTTGGTAGCAGAGCCAATCACAGGGCAAATGTCACAGCACATCACACAATTAAATAAGGCAATTAATAGGGCATGTGCAGTCCTAATTAATGCCCATCTATATGTGGTACATAGTGGGTTGAGTGTAGCTATGTATATGCTAAGAAAGGTCACTTTAAATGTAATGGCCAATACATCAAATCATTGCATTTCTGCTAGCCCTGTATGTGATGGTTACTTATATTATAGCCCGATATAATGTGGAAAAGACACCAGAGTTGGGGTCAAAATACTTTAGAAGTATTAATTGCAATTGCAAATATAGCTCCTTAGCAAATACAGATACTTCATAGTAAGTTATACTTGTACAACTGAAGAAGACACTATGTATGTATGTACGTGTAGTATGAAATCAAGTTAACACAATAATAGAAGAGACTATTAGTTCATCCCAGGTGAGACTTGTAAATTATATTACCTATGTGCGTGCACAGTAATAGTACTACGTGCATGCACAGTGTTAGTACTACGTGCATGCACAGTGTTAGTACTATGTGTGTACACAGTGCTAGCACTATGTGCGTGCACAGTGTTAGTACTACGTGCATGCACAGTGTTAGTACTATGTGTGTGCACAGTGTTAGCACTATGTGTGTGCACAGTGTTAGCACTATGTGCGTGCACAGTAATAGTACTACGTGTGTGCACAGTGCTAGTACTATGTGCATGCACAGTGCTAGCACTATGTGCGTATAGTGTTACCACTATGTGTGTGCACAGTGTTAGTATGTACTATGTGTGTGCACAGTGTTAGTACTATGTATGTGTGTGCACAGTGCTAGTACTATGTGCGTACAGTGTTAGCACTATGTGTGTGTACAGTGCTAGCACTATGTGTGTGCACAGTGTTAGCACTATGTGCGTGCACAGTAATAGTACTACGTGTGTGCACAGTGCTAGCACTACGTGCATGCACAGTGTTAGCACTATGTGTGTGCAGTGTTAGCACTATGTGTGTGCACAGTGTTAGCACTACGTGCATGCACAGTGTTAGCACTATGTGTGTGCACAGTGTTAGCACTATGTGTGTTCATAGTGCTAGCACTATGTGCGTGCACAGTGTTAGTACTATGTGTGTGCACAGTGCTAGCACTACGTGCATGCACAGTGTTAGCACTATGTGTGTGCACAGTGTTAGCACTATGTGTGTTCATAGTGCTAGCACTATGTGTGTGCACAGTGTTAGTACTATGTGTGTGCATAGTGCTAGCACTATGTGTGTGCACAGTGTTAGCACTAAGTGCATGCACAGTAATAGTACTACGTGTGTGCACAGTGCTAGCACTATGTGTGTGCACAGTGTTAGCACTATGTGCGTGCACAGTAATAGTACTACGTGTGTGCACAGTGCTAGTACTACGTGCATGCACAGTGTTAGCACTATGTGTGTGCACAGTGTTAGTACTATGTGCGTGCATAGTATTACGTACATGCAGAGTGTTAGCACTATGTGTGTGTGCACAGTGTTAGCACTTCGTGTGCAGTACTACTTCGTGAATGCAGTGTTAGTATTAGTACGTGTATGTACAATGATAACAGTAGTGCATGCCTAGAGACTTACCATTATTCTCTTCTTCAATCAAGAACACCAGAACCTCAGCACAGATAGCAGCAGCCCAAGCACCATGAAATCTAGGAAATGAAAAAAAAAAAAAAGGTTATGGCAATATTAATTCTAATGGAAAAGAAAATTAGTTATCAAGCCAAGCAAATGAAGCACCAAAGGTGTGAACCCTCAGCGCTACTATACACTAGCTAGCTATAACAAAATAATTTCTCAGACCGAAAAAATAATATATTTGGCTATTCCTAATCAGGTATCAATACAGCTCAAGCAATGAAAACATAGATGTAGCTAATTGCTGTCTAAAGAAGTAGCTAACATGCAGGAGACTCTCACCGGTATATAGTTTCAACGTAAAACACCTGAATTCCAGCTCTCATTAACTTTTCAGTATGAAGCAAAAACTAACGTGGGAAGAAAAGAAATTATTTGCCCATGTGATTGCGACATGACGATAGGGGACATTACCCACAAAAATTTGAACCTACACGGAGCAGACAGCTTGTTAAATCATCATCCTGAGCAAGATCATACTTAAATCAACAGTTAATTGTCAGTAATCTCCAAAATCAGCTGACAGACAGACAAATAGACGGGACGACTACTATAACCCACTTGCGCATGCGCGCTGAGGGCTAATAATAACAATCTGGCCAATGGCACCAATGTCATTGCATACTACAGAACCACTAGCCTCAGATAATACTTGATACTTTATAAATATATATCTCTGTTCTATATGCAACAGCACAGGCCACCCAACACTTTCATACTTGTTTCAACTCTAGTGTTATTAGGGCCCAAAGAGTGGGAGCTGGAGGACAACTTGAGGATGCTAGGGAAGGTCTAGTACAATAGAATAGCCAAGTGAAGAGTGCATGGTAAGGTCATAAGGTAAGGGATAGCATCAGCAGATGAGCATCATCAGATGAGCAGTGCAATGAGACTGTCACTAATAAAGCATGTATAGACTTGCCAGCAAAGTGTGAGCATCAACCAAGAATGGGTCAAAGCCATAGTCTAAAGAGACAGCCAAAGCAGCCAAGGGAACACACCACTACAAGTTTACCCTAATAATGCCCACCCTGTAACAAGTAATAGGAGAATATCCTTAACTCTTCAAATTTTTGGTTGGACATAAATCCAGTGTGGTAGACTCAATGCAGGTGACCTAAGTCATGCCCCAAAACAAAAACAAACAAACAAACAAACAAAAAACTCTGGAAAGATTTGTACCTAGACAATAAAAGAGGCAGGGCCACCAACATTATCACTATTAGGGATGAGGCCTGGTTATGTTCACACCCGTTATCAAGTTACTTCATGACACTTGCTTCGCCAACATCTTGTATTGACTAGCCTTGATACATCAGCAGTATGTTGCTACCTGAAAAATAAGCCAATGGGAAATGACATCGCTACTGGACAAGATAATACAGTTGAGGTCCTGCTGTATAAAAATTACATGGATATAATAGCTATATGATTCCATTCAATTTTTATAGTTGTGCCGCCATTCCATTTAGCTACTCTAGTCTAGCTATTAGGTGAGCGAATTTTTAAATTCACTGATATTATTACGAGTAAGTGACAAGTAGTACCCTTTAGACACTTGCTAACTAATGATAGGATTAGACGGAGGGACAAACATACAAGCCTAATGCAGCTGTCTTGTGAAACCACTGAAGATGACTCTAAGATATATATGTCAAGTTTACATAGCAAACAACCAGTTTCCATTTTTTGTCAGACTTACTAGCAAACTCAAACAGGCACCTTGTACACACTATTTGTCTCAAACTACTTAAGAAACTAGTGTACAGAATTATTAGACAGTCCTCCTCTCCCACATCACTAGAGTATTACTAGATTGGCATTACTTTTTTTAAGGGGCAAAGCTTTTAACTTACTCTTGAAAGCTGAGTGTGATACTTTCATTTAACCGAACCGCCATAATGAAAAGTTAGTCTCATGTACCGATTCACTTTACCAATCGCTAATCGAGTGTAGAGGTTCTAGGTTGGTAAAGGGTCTCGCCCTCCCCTCGCTTTATTATCTAGCTTTTTTGCGTTGAGCCACGGGGCGGTTACGGGGCTACTGGGTGTTACTAAAACCAGGAGCAGGAGTAGGAGTAGGAGCAGGAGTTGCGGCCTAAAACCGGGAGCAGGAGTAGGAGTAGGAGCAGGAGTTGCGGCCTAAAACCGGGAGCAGGAGTAGGAGTAGGAGCAGGAGTTGCGGCCTAAAACCGGGAGCAGGAGTAGGAGTAGGAGCGGGAATTGCGGCCTAAAACCGGGAGCAGGAGTAGGAGTAAGACTTCCTGTGTAAAACCAGGAGCATAGGTTCCAAGTGCCACTAAAACTCCATGGCAGTCACCGAATTTACTCAGGAGTAGGAGCAGGAGCGGGAGTTGCGGCCTAAAACCGGGAGTAGGAGTAGGAGTAGGACTTCCTGTGTAACAGAGTAGGAGTTGCAGCGTAAAACCAGGAGCATAGGTTCCAAGTGCACTAAAACTCCGTGGCAGTCACCGAATTTACTCAGGAGTAGGAGCAGGAGCGGGAGTTGCGGCCTAAAACCAGGAGCATGGCAGTCACGGAATTTACTCTATCAATCTGCCAGGAAACACTGAAATAGCCCTATCAGAAACCATGCTCATGATGCAATTCCACACAACATTTTATATATCAAATTTTTATTTTTAATACATTAACAAAATGCGAAAGGCTACAACCATTCTCCAAACAAACAATACTTAGTCATCTTAATTTTATTCATAATATTATTAATTACATGAAGGATGTGGTCAATTTAATTGACTTAATTAATGGGTGTGGTTTGTCACTGACTTCCATTTCTCCAACTTGGAACCATGCCAGGAGAGCAGGAGAAACACCCACGAGTAATCTCACTAGCCAGACTCTTTACCAAACAGAGTCTGGAGTGGGAGTTGGGCTGAAATAGTTATATAGCTATTTTTGGTTTTTAATTTTTCATTCTGATTCTCAGTAAAATATAGCTCAGAAAAGTAGCTAGCTAGATTCTCAACTATTGCCATATTCAAGTAATCATACAGCACTGCAGACCAACCACCTCTACCATGATATATACCTCCATAGTGCTACATGAGAAATAATGCTTTTTATAAGTATAAAATCAAGAGCAGCTATTAACTGGTTATAATAACAATCCCATGAACATTCACCACAATGTACATAGCTAATGAAGTGGCAAATAGAAGAATTGTAAAATTTTAACCTTCCTCTACAACCTCCCCCTCCCCCTCCAATTACAGCACCAAAAGGTGGTAACAGTGTTTATTAAGACATGATATAGGATGAATACACAAGTCAATGAGGTGTTGACAGACACCTATGGTGACTCAGCTGATCTTTCAGCAGGTCATTCTACTTCAGTGTAGGGTTAAGATTTAAAAAACCAGAGCTAAATATTTCGAGCAGACTTGTTTAGTAGCACTAGCAGGTTGTCAAGGGTCTGTGGACTTTGTATGCTAAATTTCTGGTAGGTTAGAATTTTTCATTGTTATCAAAAATTAAATATTGGTTTGACCTGTCAGCAACCATGGAGGAAGAAGGTGAAAAACCCTTCAAAACTAGTACTATTCACAACCTTGAAGGGGATGAAGTTTTAAACTATTTCAATCAGGCTGCACAATCAAATACTGTAGTAGTATCTTCTCTTCCACCTGTACTACCCAGGGCTGCCGGGAGAACTATATATTTTTGACCTTGGACCAGAAGAGTCCCAATGGGATAACAAGAAAAAGAAGATGAGGTAGCTATTTAATGTATAATTCATTTATTAGCTAAGTTGTAATCAGTTTTCTCCACACTGTTCTTCCAGATGTGACCAGTATAGGTGGGTATCAAAGGGGGTCTATAATATTCAATGTGGTGAAGGGTTTACACTAAAAAAAAGATCCAATTCTATAGCAACACCATCTGGTGGAGATGACAGATTTCGCAGATGGGAATACTGGGGGTTTAAAAATCTGTACATACTACACTACACTGGAGATGAAAGCGTTTATATTCCTTTTGTACATGGAAATGCCGAACGACTGCAGAGACCATTGATAAGATCAGCTCCATTTGTGAAGGAGAAGGTAACCATTAATAATAAAATTATAAATTGCATATAGCTATTCACTAATAACTGGTTATTTTATCCACCTTATACTTCAATTATATTAATTTTGGAACATTATATACATTTCTTCAGGTACAGGCTACTAGTGTGCTGAAGCCAGTTAGAAAAGTGTACCAGGAAATTATAAATACAGATGAAGGTGGTCCTAGACATGCAATTACTACACCTAGGGATTACAAACAGGTAATGGAGATCATTAGAATCTTGAAAGCTTACTATAATAGAGAGCCATAGTGAGATTCAATAGGTGTTGATAAGGAAAATTAACAAGTTGACTGCATACAACTTCTGAATAGGTGCAGACAACGATGCAGTGTGGTAAGTGTGCTATTGCCACAACCAAAATGTCTCTTGGTCTATATTATAGTGACAATAACTCACTCGCCACACTGCGCTGTTGGAGCACACTCTTACTTCAATGATCAAGGGGATGACCCATCTAATTCTTATGTTAGAAATAATACTGCATAGTATTTTTTTCTTATGTTAGAAATAATACTGCATAGTATTTTTTATACTAAAATATTTTAACTACTGGTTTGATCTCCACAATTTTATACTATTGAGTAGGTACACAATTGTAGAGATGAATTGAATCGAGCACAGCGATTATCCCATGATTCTATATACAATATGTATGAACTCGCATTCAACTTACAGTTACAAGATCGTAAAGGTGAATTTAAAGACTTCATTTCACAAATAAATCTTCATCCTCGAATAATAGTTCATCTTAAGGCTACTCCTTTGTTGGAAGCACTGGACAATCTTTTACACATTGCTCACCATCCAGTGTCTATTCCTATTCCTGGAGTCTATTATTGAGTCGGTACCCAGTTTGTCTTAAAAACAGGTGAACATTATTACTGATCAAGAATTCAAATTTTCTGATTTGTTTCCAATTGGTTCACATTTATTTTGTTGGAATCATCTAGTTAACGATTTAAGGTGGTATGTGCGCAAGAATTGTAACTGTACTGCTGAAGAAGTGAACAAGTACACAACTGCCTTCCGTCAATTAATGGCTATTGCAACAGAAAGTGAATTCGATCAAAAATGGAAGAGAATAAAGGAAGAATGGGATATTAAGGTGTGTGGTAAAGTAGTTTCCTACTTTGAGAAAACATTAATACCTACATTATTAAAGGGCATGGATCTATATGGGTTTTAAAAAGGGCTCAAATTTTAAATCCTGAGAAAGGTGTTACTAACAATGCATCAGAATCTATGAATGCTGTTTTTCATCGCATGCAGCAGTGGAAGTTGGTACCATTGGATGTTATTATAGTTTCACTCTATCACCTTTCGTCCTTCTATGAACGTGAAATAGTAAGATCAATACATCAGTGTGGTCGCTGGCAAGTAAAAGACGAGTATGATTTTTGCACACGAGATCCATCACATATGCCTCGACTTCAGGCTGTATTTGACCCCTCAGATATTGTTGACAGTGTTAGAAAAGATTTGAAGTCTCTTCCTCAGTGCAAGAATGAATCCATTCCCAATAAAGAGTGTGAATCTAGGATCAGTTTAGCCAAATCTGCTCTATTAGACAATCGAGTGAAACTTGTAGGTAATGGCTCCTTCGTTGTGATTGAAAATGACGGTGTCACAACAAGAGCAGTGCGAATATTTCCAAAAGAGTCATGTTCATGTAGTTCAACAAAGAAATGCTTTCATCTGGCTGCTTGTCAAATGTCTATTGGCCTTGAACCACATTTTGATGGAAAAATTAACCTGGGGGAGGTGAGAAGAAAGGAAAGAGTAAAATTGGAGAGACCATCAGGCAGAAAGAGACCACGGAAACATGATTTTGCAGGAGCTACTGAAACAAAGACCAAAATAAGTAGGTATATTTTTAAAAAATTATGATGTATTACATTATCCTTCATATTAGGTACGACTTTGACAGATGACGGGGCTGAATTACTTATACATAAAGTTACTAAGAAAGATTTTGATGACATAAAAGCAAAGAATGCCATGTCTCCTATTAACAATGACATTGATTATCTGGTAACATTAGAGTCTTCAGATTTGGATGTGATTACTTGTCAGAATTCGATTCAAGTGGCAGAAGTGAAAAGTAAGTCTGTGATACTGCAAAATGCTGGAAATTCTTGTTAAAACAATTTAGGCTACTGTATTCAATTTTTTCACGTAAAGATGACAGCAGAAAGATAATTAGTCATAGTTTGCCATTACTCTAATATATGTGTTAAGTTAATAGGTTTATTTATGCTTGTTTGTTAGATCATCCATCTTCATTCTTGTACCAACTGTCCAATGCCACCAAGACAATTACCATTCAGCCCTTCACAAAAGGCACTGACATACAATGGGATGCTTACTTAAAGAGAATAAGCTGTTTATATCCTGAAGTTTTGCAAGTGCCAAATATCTGCATCGGAGAATACAACTCAGTGAGTAGTAAATACTTGTTTCTTCTGTAGTCACAAAAACATTTTCTTTCCAGGAATCTATGTGTCTTGATGAAGGACATACTTTGGTCATTCAGACCTTAAAATCTGGACAGTGTGCATTTTTCAAGAATATAAGCATCTCAACTTCTACACATGTGCAAGTACGTACTCCACAGTGATTTTTTTTAAATATGCAGACTTTCATCATAAAACAGTGATGCAATATGTATGCAGAGTTTGTATGCTTGTACATGTTTAGCCTAATGAATTGCTACTATACATTTTTTTGATGGGTTGTAGCGTTATGGCTATGTACTAAGGCTCACCTCTGCCCCTCCTACCTTTTTTAAATAAGTGAATTTTAACTTAGTATTCCACTATTGCTATTCTTTTTTACTGTGACGATAAAAATTTGCCAAATTGAATTTTAGTTAAGCAAGTCTATAGCAATAGATTGAATTACTTTTTGTATTACATGTCATTATGTTATGCTAATTTAATTAGGTTATATCAACATACAAACTTCCTGATTATTCTGAGCTAAATTTTCATGCTGGAAGTGCAACGCGTCATCAACAAGAAGTGACCTCAGTATTGGTTGAACATTCTGGAGTTCAGTTTGTTGAGAATGATGAAGACATTCTACTAGCTGCACTACTTCTTATCAGTTGCCATAAGCCAACTCAGGAGCTCTCCAGGGTACGATGCCAAATGAAAGTGTTAAAAAAGAAATTAAACCAATTCATGAATGGAATAATTGATTGTTTTAGTTTTGCTTGTGAACCAGGTTCTTTTTGTAAATCAAAAAGTGATAATGTTCCTCTTATATGCATTTGCCGAACACCTTGGATAGAAGGAAGTACATCAAAAGCAGTGTATCGTGAAAAGCAAAAGCAATTCAACAGTCACCGTTGTTGTACCTGTCAGGGATGGTTTCACCATTATTGTCTGTCTATGTGTCACGTAGATGTTCCTAAAATATCTCAAGATTTTATCTGTCCTAATTGTAAGATACCACCTACTATTCCTTGGCATAACAGAAAATACAGAAATACATGTACTTCAGATAACTTCTTGAATACTATTTTGATACACAGTATGCAAAACCCAAAATTCCTTGAATGTTTGGGTTCTAGTGAGGCAGAACATGTATTGAAAGTAGTAATTCATGATTTTATCAAAAGCAATGTGGAAAGCGGTAAAACAAGATTTTTGGACTATGTGAAATCAATTGTTTCAGGACAGCAGTATGATTGCTTTGGTTCAGAATATGAACAATGTCTTCAGGTTTTTAAATCAGTTTGGCGTCTGGAATTATGTCTGGAATGCAGTTCGCCTCACTGCCCAAGGCCCAAGAATACGAGGTATCCAAATGGATACAATTTGCAGCCTCAAAGCCTTGAAAGATTTTCTAACCAGATAGAGAAGCAATTTCCAGAAAATGGTCAAGCACTAGGCTACTGTGGTGCAACTTTTCCATCTCTACCACCAAAAGATGCTTCATCCTGTCATAGAAGAAATATAGTTGATTTGGAAGATAATGACGGAGGCCCCAATGTGTATGAATGCAATGGAGTCCCAGTTGTCAAAAAATGTGTGTTCTTTAGCAAACATCCTTGGTTAATTCCCTTTAATATCAATTCTTTTAAAAAGGAATTACTGAAAGAACTTGATGAACTTCCTGTCATATTGCATTTGCTGGGAAAAAAGTATGTTTTGGCAGGATATTCACTGCATCGTCCTGGGCATTTTGTGTCCGTAGTATATTGGCGGGGAAAAAAATATCGATATGATGGTATGGGACTTACAAATAACACCAGACTTCAAGCCTTCAAACAGTATGACTGCGAAGAAGAAGGGTCACATGCTTTTTATTTAATGTTTTAAAGTAAGACTAATTTGAATTCAACCTGATACATAGAATATTTGTTACCCACACAATTATATTCACAACAACACTTTTCTTTCTGAAAAAGAGCAATTCCTACTTTAACAAACTTTCAACTGTCATTCTCCCACTCCCCAAGAACTATAAAAATATTAAATAAAAAATAATTATAGCAAAAATAATGAAATTAATAATATTATACATAATAATATAGCTGATAATATTAATAGTTTATTATTATTATAATAATTTATAATAAAAGTAATAATAATTATTTATAATAATAATAAAAATTTATGACAATAATTTATATTAATAATAACTAATTGTCAATACTCTTCCACTCCCTGTAGATAGCTAACCCAGCAATATTAATATCATTGTCTACAAAACAAAATCTAATTTAATTTTTTAATCTTTATAATATAAAATTATTTTATATTTATTGTTATTTTATTTAACCAAAACTAGGTCAATTGATTGTATAACTAACTAAATCTTCTACATGATATAGAAATACTAAAACCTAACTAAACCTTCAGGGAGAATTTGGAGGGAAAAACTAAAACTAAGCATTCGAGATATTTTTTTAGTATGAACTAACTAAAACTAAGAAAATCTGGAATCACTAAACCAAAACAACACTGCTAGATACCTCATGCTGGCCAGATGCTGTTTGGTGAACGGTCTGGCTACATGAAGATGGCAACAGCTTGAGAATACCAAGCCCAACTCTAGACCACTCCTTCTACTTCTGCTCTCCTGCTGTTAGACGGGAAGTCCTACTCCCACTCCTACTCCTGCTCCTGGTTTTAGGCCGCAACTCCCGCTCCTGCTCCTACTCCTGAGTAAATTCGGTGACTGCCACGGAGTTTTAGTGGCACTTGGAACCTATGCTCCTGGTTTTACACAGGAAGTCTTACTCCTACTCCTGCTCCCGGTTTTAGGCCGCAATTCCCGCTCCTACTCCTGCTCCCGGTTTTAGGCCGCAACTCCCGCTCCTACTCCTGCTCCCGGTTTTAGGCCGCAACTCCTGCTCCTACTCCTACTCCTGCTCCCGGTTTTAGGCCGCAACTCCTGCTCCTACTCCTACTCCTGCTCCTGGTTTTAGTAACACCCCGGGGCTACTAGCTAGATTACTGAACTCAGTCTTGGTAGCAACCGTGACAGAACAGTGAGTAAAGCCTACACAAACCAAAAGCGGTTGATTTAAATTTACAGCTTCTTACCCAATGCACGGATGATCCTTGTGTCTTACAACTAATATATAGTTTGTTTCGAGTTCATATTCAAGGGTTTTTGTACGCACCTGTGCTAATCAACTAATTGGGTAAAGGGATTTACAACTACTTAAACGGCTTCTCAAAGTGGTTCGGTAAAGCGTCACCTTTTCAATTACTATGGTAAGTTGATTTGTGCAAAGACAAATGCTGTTTTTACTTTCTTGAATTGCGTTGACACTTTTACCATATTAAGATGTAAGCTGCAATCTCAGGTTTTATTTAATTGTCTCCTATTTTTTTTAAAGCCAAGACTATCCCTGGCAGATGAAACCAATGAGACTCAGGTTAATGTTGATGTCATAATATAATTTTAATAATTATTAGAAATAACCACATATACATATTTAGCTGTCTTGTTCTCAAACTTAGCTATCAAGCATGCCTTGAAATTCTTCATTAGAACTTTAAGCTCTTCAGCTTCCTCGTTGTTAGTGCTGTGAATAAAAACATTAAAATTTAGTAAAGCTAGCCACTATGAATATAGCTTGCACAATGACGCATAGTGTGCTTTATAGAATCTTGCCCACTAAATTGTGAACCACATAAGACCAGCATAATGATATGCACATTAATTGTAAACATTCTATAACTTTTTTCTCAATGAATCCACAGCAATTCGTAAAAATGAAGATTGGCTATGTATATAGCTATATTCTATATCTAGAGTGCTATACCGTACGACTATAGAAATAAAAATAACAACTCACCACCAGAAGAGTAGTCGTTTCTAAAAAGTGCTCCAAGAGAATTCAAATTCTTCTCACTTTGTCATTCGGTAAGGGGTTTTCCAGCCAAACGGCGATGTCATGGTGACACTGTACCACTTTCGCAGCAACAATTCTAAATTTGGTACGGGTCGCAAATAAAATTAATTCATCTATTGTATTGCTGTATTTATTTATTTATTCAATCATTGATTATTTCATGTTTTATTATTATGATAAATGAAAAGATGACAAGTTTTCTCACCACTAATCTAGACAATAAAGACAATGAAAAGCAATTGAGTAAAATATCTAAAAGTGAATAAATAAAAAAATCCAAGCAATTATTGTTTGCTGGTGTAGTTAAAAATTGCCACTGCCTTCTTCCCTGCACTGCTACAGAAAGCCTCTGGAAGAGATGGCTGGTGCAATTTTTATCACCCGATTCGTGTGTCAGGCAATTTTCCCACTCTAAATAAAAGGCAGCGAGTTGAGGCCAACAAGCCACTGAAATAGATAAATAAGTTAATGATTTTAATTTATTTATTTCACTTCATATAATAAAGAATCAATTATTCATTTTAATATAAATATATAAACAAGTAAATGAATACATAACAATAAATAAATAAAATTTCCAGCCCTTTGCTAGACATCTCTTGAGTGTGATTATAAATTATATTTCTCTGTTAGTAACTATTTAATTAATTTAATTAATTTTTGATTTAAATACTTTTCACTTGTAATTTTCATTATTCATCAACAATGTAAAATAATAACTAAATTAATTAAATAACAATAAATAAATAAATTTCCAGCCCTGTGCTATGTAGATATCTCTTGAGTGCGACTATAAATTTTACTTCTCCTATTTAATTAATTTTTGATTTAAATATTTTTCACTCGTAATTTTCATTATTTCAACAACAATGTAAAATAATAACTAAAATTAATTAATTAATGAAATATACAAATGAATAAATAAATTGAGTATATAAATAAATAAATAAATATAAATAGATAAAGAAATAAATAAAATAAAAACACATACATAAATAAATAAAGAAATAAAGAAATAATTAAAATACATACACATAAAATAAATAAATAAATAACTAAATAAATATGAATGAACTACTCAATAAATAAATAAACAAGTAAGCACAACTATAGGTGTAGTTGCAGATGTAACCATAGGTGTAGTTGCAGATGTAACCATAGGTGTAGTTGCAGATGTAACCATAGGTGTAGTTGCAGATGTAACCATAGGTGTAGTTGCAGATGTAACCATAGGTGTAGGTGCAGATGTAACCATAGGTGTAGTTGCAGATGTAACCATAGGTGTAGTTGCAGATGTAACCATAGGTGTAGTTGCAGATGTAACCATAGGTGTAGTTGCAGATGTAACCATAGGTGTAGGTGCAGATGTTATCTCTGTTGTATACGGAGGGTTAGTAATGTCTGGTGTTGAACGTGTCATTGTGGTAGTTGACATTTCTGAAGTATACATTGTAGTGTGTGGAGTTGTAGTTTCTGCAAAAATGAATGTTTTTAAGTGCAATGATTCTATTTTAATAAATGTTAGATCTTATAAAGCCCTCTAGTTAAAATCAATTAGTTGTGTGATTTAGTACAAATAGTGAGCGAGTTAAAAAGTATTTTTTTAGTCACAAATATCTGCTTGAGTCATTCTCTACTCCAATTTTGTTTATCTCTAGCATCTCAGTCTGTCTTTTCTTCGATTGTAGTCTTAGGCTTTGTGAAACTGCTAACTATTGCGTTCCTCAACTTCTAGCCGTTTTGTTGTCGCTGATTTACCTGCTAATAGTCAATTCTTAAAGCTGTTACACTGACAGTGACAACGTTTTAACCATGCATTTTGATGACACTTTAGCAACTCACTACAGCTAATGAAATATTTTATATCACACACTGTTATTGTTGATGTTATTCACACATATTATTATATAGGCCTAGCACATACCATGGCAGACAGGCGGTTGCCTCACCCATATTTTCATAAAATCACACCCAATAGGACTTTGTACCTTCATTTCCAAGTTGTCATTTACTGAGAGTACAAATTAAATCTATTATGCTCCACCCATGATTATTATACTGCTAGGCACCTGCTATAAATAGTAATTGCCACACCCAAGTGTGAAATAGAACCATAGAAAGTGAAGTCTGAGAGAGCTAAGATCAAGCTCAAAGCGAAGTCCCATGATACTTTGAACTTTGGTTTACTTTGTCAACTGCCTAACAACACACAGTGGACAGTTAGAAGTTACTTTAATCTGATAGCATATTACAACGGTAGATAAGGGAGGTACACATTAGGTTTGTATGAGGAAGGTCAAAATGGAATGTATGGGAATCACCCTGGACGATGAATGTCTAAGTCTATAAGTGAATGATGAGTGGAAGTGTTGCAGTAGATGATAATGGATGAAGGTTTGTGTTATGCAGAAGATAGATGGGATGTTGATATATCATAGCAATCAGGCATGAGACCTTTTCCAATCTAAGATAATATTTTTATGACTATACTGTTCACAGTATTTCATCAACGTTTTTTGTCTGCGTAATTATACTCTAAGCTACTACTACTATTATAATCTAGAAGGAAGAAAAAGGTATCTGAAATGCAGCATAGTAACCACATTACTATTACCTAGTTAGCAATCACTATGGGTGTAGCCAGATCTAATCATACAGATGGCAGAGGACAGTAATGAAGCATTAGAATTTCAAGTAATGACGAATCTGGTACTGATAGAAATGATACCAAAAAAAGGAATTAATAGTCCAGTCATCGTCAGCTGCAGCAGAAAGGTTTTTTTTTATTACAAAGAATTACTGTATAACAATAGTGATCTTTGGAAAACTGTAATACTGCTGTTATTCAACTTTGCAAGATAATTATAAAACGTTTTACTGGTCAACTGTTGTTCACATTTATAAGTAAAGTTTTTTGGCAAAAAAGTTGTTTTTTGTGATATCCTCATTTAAGAATAATTATAATAAAGAGGATGGGAAGCAGAAAGAAGAAGAGGTGAAACAGAAGGCAAAATGGGGTAAAAACGGGAAAATGGTATGAACTTCACTAACTATCAACAAACTGTAATTGACACGTTAATGCGCACCTGTGTAGCTACCCCTATCTTCACATGCAACATTCATCATGTACTCTTGCGTCATTTCTATTAAATTCCAAAGATTAATTTGCTCTTAGTGTTGTATTATGTACAATCCTCCAGTCTCACCATGTCATTTTGATATACTATAGATGATCATGCAAATCAAGTTCTCTTTATGAGCATATCAATATTACTCAAGTACCTGTAATTGTAATAGTTGCAGACACATCCACTCCATTCATATCAGGTACCACACATGTGTACACTCCCAGAGGTCCTGTTGGAGTACCACCTACTATGGCTAGTCTCACTTGTTCAGTGAAGAGGACACGATAAAATACATTAGTAGCACCACCAAGTGCATTAGGAGCAGGAATTGGAGTGTTATTAGGATCTGACCAGCCTCCAATGCCTCCTCCATTAGGATTATCACTACCTCTACAACACTCAGTATTGACATTAGTTGTGACACATACTAATGTAGATCCAGCTAGATTACGATCTCCTGGTTGTTCTCCAATATCAGCGAAGTTAATAGATGACCCAGGATTGTAGATAACACCATTCAGTGAGAAGTACAGGCCAGTGGAAGGAGGAACTAGTAACACAACAATATCAATAATAATGCACAGTAAACCTTCCATTAATTTATTGCTAGTTCATTATAATTATACTGACACTTGTTTAGGAATCAGTGTCATTCTTAAAAACAACCATTTCAGAAAATTTACCTTTTGCATTTAAATTAATATTTAATTAATTTTGATGCTTCAAAAAGCATTGGTCGCTTTGTTGTAATTTTTTATACTTTTATTTTATACTGAATAAATTTCTGGAAATTATAAATGATAACTGAATAAATGACACGACAAGAATACCTACAATTCAGGATAGTGAATCAAATAACAATGGAAATTGCAAGAAACTTCAACCATTAAATACTAACAGTTTTTAGGCACTTTATGCATACATATGGAATTCCTTGTAGTATTTACTTTACTTGGCTAATAACTATAGTTAAAATAATGACTCTGAATGTCCAAATAATGAGCACATATTAAATGTAAATATTCATACCTTGTGCAAGTGCAGGATAATATTGTGATGACAAGACTTGAACCATTAGCACATGAACAACCCACAGATTCATCACTGCTGCTCTCTCTGGCTTCTCTACTGGCTAGCTTCTGAAGTTGTTATTTTATAGCTACAGATAAATACAAGTTTCTTACTAGTGTAAACCAATCTCTTAGTGAAATTTGAACTTGTTTTTTAGCACCTTGCATAAAATTCTTTATGATATTATTTTGGCTTTGCGTTATAATTAAAAAAATAATTATAATTTTGCTTCATTGTCTTAAAATATTTTTCTCCTTTAATTTGGAATTTCAGATGAGGCATGAGTGTAATACAATGGTAGCAGTTAAATAGAAATCATTACATAAAGATATCTCTATATCACACATGTCAAGAAAATTGCTCAAGTACCCAACTCTTCAATAAAATAGATGCTTCATTGACATCATGAAAAATGTATACTCATTAATAATGATAATATAGGACCTATTGTAATTTAACCGCTACACATGGCTAATATTATTTCAGTTTGCTCTGAAGTAGGCAGAGAACCATAGGGACACTTGGGTACTGTATCCATAAGTCAGCAGTCTAAAACAGCACAAAGGAGTACATACCATAGTACAATTTATTTTTACCACAAATTTACTTTTTCTGTTGCAAGATGTAGCTTAAATTCGGGCATCACTTACTAATATGTGGCCTTGCTGCTACAATCTGTGAAACCAGACCAATTAAAAACAATTGAAATTAATAGTTACTGCATGAATACTTGTGAAGATGCATACATGTATCAGTGAATATAACAAGTATTGAAGTTTCATAGAGGCATCTTGATAGTCTGTAGTTATGAGAAAATATGACTAAGTCAAGAAGTAGTAACATCAGAATCATCTAAAGCTAAACAATTCACGTCTGATACTTTACCATTTGAATAATAAGATGTCCTGCTCCTTATCCTCAACCACCATTATTCTGATATATCTGATTATGTTGACCTCACATTGATTCATCCTTGTCTGCTGCAGTGTGGATCAGGAAATTGCTCACTGTTGGCATTAATGAAAGCATGATGCTGGTAGGTCAGGAACATGTTTTTGCCTCCACTGGTATTATTTTTGTGGGGTATGGGGGATTAAGGGCCTACACAGTTTAGATGTGTAAACTCTCTGCAATATACAATTAGATTAACATAAAGATCAAAATAGTCTTATGATTTGATATGTGTAGTGGGGAATTGGAAACTTCATTTGGCAAGGGAAGAGGGTGATCCCAAAGTTCTCCTTCTCACTCCTCCCACATCCCCATAACCCCACCCCTCTTCTTCGTTCTGCATCACACACTGCCATCTGCTGAAAATTCTCTTTGTATAAATGTGCTCTTTTTTAATGAAGGTTGCATGAGCACTAACTGCAGCCAGACACTCCCTCACACTTCTAGAGCTCATCATCTACATATGCAAGCTGTGCGGCTGATGTAACGATGTACATTTCAAGCTGATTGGTTAGGTTTCATAGAGTTTTTTTAGTACAATATGTTGTAGATGCTACAGGATAATAATAAAATCATACACACACCTGTGTGGGCACTGTGTGGGCAAAGCAAATTCTGCCCCAAATTTACTACAGCCATTATTCCAAAGCCACTTTAGAAGACCTCAAGACACGCTTCCACCACGAGCTTCAGGAAAGTTTCCCACACAGCAGATTTGTATTGTTAGAAAGAAGAAGAGAAACTCTATCCAGACAGTGTAAATATAAGACCTCAAAGTGCTCAGAATTGAAGCTACACCTTGCAACAAAATTTTTGAGGTTAAAATTGTACAATGGAATGTACTCTTTTCTGTATCTTCAATGATTGAACTGCTGGCTTTTAGTTTGAACTATTCTAGCTATGAAAGTTTGTGATGGCATCATTCTAAACATTACATCTGGCAACAGGGATAAAACTATGACAAGTCACGGTTTATTTGGAGTGTTAGATTCGTGTATTGGTGACTGAAAGTCTAGGTGAACGCTGCAAATGGCGTCATGTGCAGGCAAGTGAAAAGTAATTATTTTGAGTACTATAGGCAACAAGTCCTATGGGATTATAAGAGATATTCTTTCACCTATATCTACAGCTCTTACAGACCTTGCTACTATAATTGACAATACATCTAAGATTTTTCAGCCAAAACTGTCCAAGATAGTAAAGACATTCCAGTTTCACACTTGCATTCATCAGCCACATGAATCTGTCCTCGATTAAATTACGCAGCTGAAGCAGACTTGTGGAAGAGGAATTGTCACATAAACCAGCTTAAAAAATTGTATTATTCATAGAGGTTGCGGAGAAAGGTCTTAAAGATATAGCAGTAACCCCAAGAACACTGTAACAACAAACAGCATTCTTACAGGGATCATTTCAAACCTCAGCAACCGTGCCGACTGTGCAGTGAACTCTACAATTCAGCCAAGTGTCACTTCAAGAACATAGAATGCAATTCCTTTTATAAGAGAGATCATGTTGCTGACAACACGATCGAATGCTCAATACTCCAAGAAATACCTACCTACACAGTGAACTAACTTATTCAAACCTGAATAAAATAACCACCTCAATCTTGCGTAGCCGAAACTGCTTATCATGAAAGTCCAAGTTCACAGAAGCCACATACATGGAAGTTGATATACTAGCTAAGCGCTTTCCCTGACACTTATTGTAGCTCCTGCCATCCGCCTGTTATTGCTCACCACAATAACAGGCGAATTATTTAAGGTTGTATTTTACAGAATGGTACTTGTCATTGAAGAGTCAGGTCCTTCACTTTTTTGTGGGTATTGCTTGAACACTCTGTTTGGACTGGAACACAATTCTCAAAGTTGACTTGAAAGTTTCCTCTACTGAGCTGCAGGTACTTTAACTAAGCATTCAATGTTTTTATAGATGTTGGATTGGGAAAAGTCCAAGAAATGATCTAAATAACTCATCATCACTAGAAATCGCTCATAGGTCACTATAAGTCCAACACTACAATTATCATCACTAGAAACAGCTCATAGGCCACTATAATTCCAACACTACAACTATCATCACTAGAAACAGCTCATAGGCCACTATAAGTAGCCTAACACTACAGCTCTCATCACTAGAAACAGCTCAACACTACAACTATCATCACTAGAAATATCTCACAGGTCACTATAAGACTAACACTACAACTATCATCACTAGAAACAGCTCATAGGCCACTATAAGTAGCCTAACACTACAACTATCATCACTAGAAACAGCTCATAGGCCACTATAAGTCCAACACTACAACTATCATCACTAGAAACAGCTCATAGGCCACTATAAGCCTAACACTACAACTATCATCACTAGAAATATCTCACAGGTCACTATAAGACTAACACTACAACTATCATCACTAGAAACAGCTCATAGGCCACTATAAGTAGCCTAACACTACAACTATCATCACTAGAAACAGCCCATAGGTCACTATAAGCCTAACACTACAACTATCATCACTAGAAACAGCTCATAGGCCACTATAAGTAGCTTAACACTACAGCTCTCATCACTAGAAACAGCTTATAGGAGGCCACTATAAGACCAAAACTACAACTATCATCACTAGAAACAGCTCATAGGTCACTAGACTAACACACTACAACTATCATCACTAGAAACAGCTCATAGGTCACTATAAGTTACAACTTCCAGCACTGGAAATAGCTCATAGATCACTATATATCCACAGCAGCAAATAATATTACCTGAAACAGCTCCCAATTTTGGCGATGTAGGAAAATATTCCTGTGATCTATTTCTCTAGTAGTACAGTATGCAGTCCCTAGCACAACTTGCAATCATATCTGTAGAATTTGACACGCTAGAAGGGGTGGAGTTCTTCTCTTCGCAGGCTGTTCGTGCCAAAGTTGCAAACTTTAATACAAGACTCACTGACACGCCTCTTCTTAAAATGATGACATTGTTTATTATAATGATATTAATGGGCATGAATATAATTTGCTCGAAAATTGCCATAGATTGTTCTCTGGAAGTGTTCCCAAGGAAATAATAGAACTGTAATTTGCAAATTCACGTACATTATGGTAGTCTGGCGTAGCTAGACCCTTAACCAACAATAACCGCTACGCGGGGAAGTTAGGAAAGAGTGGGTCTGACTAAAACACGGACCGCACCGGGCGTTTTTTTTTTTTGGAACCACTTTCGACTTCAAATTTTTTTAGGGTGAACTTAGGTCAAAGGTCAGTACTAGATCCCGAGAGATAGTGGCTTCGATGATACATTTCAGAGGCTTCTGTTCAGATAATTGCGAACTGAAGACGGTGTTGGTACACGAGGAAGCTCTGTGTAGGCTTAGGGGAGAAGATGTTCATACAAAAGGAAAGTGGTTATGTGATGAGGTCAGCCCAAATAGCGAGCTTCATGAGAGTAGTATTTACTTCATAGATGCAGATAAAAAAAAAAAGAATAAATAAATATAAGGGAAGGGGACATTAGCTGATACTGTTAGGACAATCCCTTAATTGCAATAGCATGTTTCTAGAGCAATTTCAGATAGTATTTGATTGCTGAGAATTGAAATCTTCACTATTCAATACAGGGTTTCACAGAGAGGGGGGGACCTGGGATTCCCCCCTCCCCCCCCCCAAGCGAAAATTTCTCCCCTTAAAGGATTACCAATTTCAGTGCTGAATAACAGATTTTTATTAAACATCTCTAACAATACACTAAATTTACTACCTTTAGTTCAGGACCTTCAATGGCAATTCTCATTAGCTTTGCAAAAGTTCTGTTCCATCAGCATGTTTCAAAATCTAGTTTAAATTTATCAGCTGTATCTGTGCCAACTGGGATTGAAACCATGACTTTGTTATGCTACTTTTTTAAATTTGGGTGTACAAACACTATGCAAGTGTCATAGCTACTAGCCTGAAGGTGGCAACATCTCTATCTGTTATGTCATGTAATTGACATGTGATCAATAATCAATGTGCATTCCTGTCAGTTGTGTCAAAGACTACAGTTAAATTTACGACTGAGCTTCACATTGGGAAGAAAGGCAAGAAAAGTAATGGTGTTTGTAACTAGCGAGCTGCTTTCCTTTACCAACCAATATGCAGGGATTGCTTGGTAAAGGTCTAGCTATGCAAGATTGAGTACTAGAGAAGCTTGGTCTTTGTAGTAAAAAGATATGCTGTTTCCAAAGAGAGACAGTTGTCATGGCTTCCACTTTAGTTTCATTATGTACACCCTCAAAAATCAATGTGCACAATTTCATGCTTTTATCTACTCTATCACAAAACGACCTAAATTTGCCATAGAAATGACGTTACTAGGAACTGAGTTTGTAATTTATTAATTTAAATAAAATGTGCAGATGCTAATAGAACCATACTATGTCCATTTGCCTTTAATGTTGTTTAGAACTCTTTCTCATGATCTTGCAAATGGCTTAATGAAAGATTTAAATGAATTTTGAGGATGCCAAGGGTAAAAAAATTTCTAAAATTTCAGTCATTAATAAAAGTTGCTCAAGTATATAAAATTTTATTGTGGAAAGCCTACTAAATGAATACTCTAAACTAACATACTTATTGGCCGTAAACAATAAGTTTACTCACTTTTTTCTGCTGAGGTGTGCAAAACACACTCTTTATTAAACACACTAAAAAGGTGTGCAAAATGCACTTGGAGTCATGATAATGTTTGCTAGAATCACTTAATTGTTTGCACACCAATGCTGAGCAGAGCATTTAGTGTGCTATGCACACTTCATTTTTTACGGAGTAGAACTTGTCATTGGTTTTTACCTGAGAGTGTCTTACTTGCTTCACTTGCTCATCAACAATATTCAGGTATATAAATATTTGTATTACAGGCATTAGAAAAGTGTGTGGTGAAGAAAGACTTCAGTATTAATCCAGTAAGCTGTATACAGTTGGTATAATGTGCAGTTTTTAATTTTTGTACTGTTCTAATTTGGTTCAGAGAATGTGTGAAGTTTATCAACAACAATATTTTAGTTTGATAACACATAATTTTGAGATGGTTGAAGATGATGAAAAAGCAGACTCATCCCAATGTGCAGATTCATCCCAATGTGCCGACCCATCCCAATATGCCGACCCATCCCAATATGCCGACCCATCCCAATATGCCGACTCATCCCAATGTGCAGATTCATCCCAATGTGCCGACCCATCCCAATATGCCGACCCATCCCAATATGCCGACCCATCCCAATATGCCGACCCATCCCAATGTGCAGACCCATCCCAATGTACAGGTGACAAGGAAGTTAAGCTAATCATCAGTTTACACAAAACCCTGATGGTACACATCAAAAAAAAAACTTCGAGGCTATGCATTTATCTGGACAGATACCAACTACCACAAACAAATTAAAATTAAAAAGAGAATTTGATGATTGGAATGAGCCATGTGGTGCGGAGGCTGCTTGAATAACGATGGATCAAATTCCAATAAAAAAATATACGATGGTATTGAATTTCCTGTAAAAAATAAAGTGTTGATATGGAATGAACTATTACCATCTTTGCAATTTGTACTTCCACCAGATGATGACTATTCTTATGTAATTGAGGAGTATGATGCAGTTGATTGTACAAGTACTAACTCACCACACTTCATTTCCACCGTAAGAATCAGTTTAGTTACAGAAGAAGATGCCAATGTGTGGATGGAAAAAATGTCTGAGCACAGCAAGTGCACATATCGAACAACCAAGACAATTAAGAGTCAACAGAAAAGGGTGAAGTGTAAATTCGCAAAGCATTGCCAACATTTTGCAAAAAAACTTACCCAATACAAGCAGACAAATCAGCATTGTCTAGAGCAAGAAAAGTAAAAACTCCACTTTCTTCTCAACTTCGAAACAAAAAGACTAAATGTCCATCTTCTTTTACATTGGCAATTCAACTCAACTGCAGAAAAGGAAGGCAAGATTACACCCTTATCTGCTCACTCACTGTGGTGTTTTTAAAATTTGTTTCACTCATAATCACCTTATATCAGCTGCACATACACTTTCTTTTCGTGATGTGTCCGAGGAAACAAAGAAAGAATTCACTGCCTTATTTGAAATGGGTCACAGTGCTTCCTCTGCTAGGCATGCTCACGAACAAAAACTTTTGTGTGAAGCTGAGTTAGATAATCAGGTTGCTTTGGCAGATCGATCAGTGAATCCCAATCCTCAAGATATTTGTCGACTCTATGACAAATGGAGGTTTAGTTCCTATGGAGAAGATAATGGAAAGGGTTTGTTTCAGAAGCTTCAAGAAGCTGTTGATTTGTACAACAAGGATGGAAAGGGCAAAGCAGTGCTACAATGGTATGATGCTGGACAAGACCAAGCTTTTAGTGATGACAGTTGTGACACTGAAGATGAATTGAAACCATCAAAGAAAAATAAGAAGAAACAGCAATGCAACACTCCAATGAGTTTGGCATTGTGCTCGCCAATAATGAAACGAGCACATGAACATGTGCTGCAATCTCGAGATGTTGTATTTGTAGATGCAACATCATCTTTTGACCGGCAAAATAGTTCGATTTTTTTGCTATCAACAGTTATGCCAGCTGGTGCAGTGCCGTTGAGTGTTATTGTAACATCTAATGAACAAGAAGACACCATCACTACAGGTTTGAAGTATCTTGTGTCTATTTTTCCTAACAATGCCTTCTTTGGAGAAGGTCCACAGTTAGGTCCATCACTAGTGATGATTGATGATAGCCGAAGCAGGAATGAAAATTTTGAAGGAACTGATATTTAGTCGAGTAAAGGCATACAACATGGTTCAAGTGTTCCATTTTCTGTCAGAAACACTTGAAAGCTTATCACTGTCGTAAACTACTTAGTGTTTCTAACAACCGACTTGACTCATACATTGCTCTCAAGTTCCAGGGTTTACAGGCAGTTAAGATTTCGAAAGGAAGTATTCAAGAAAGCGAATGTAAGAATGTTTTTATAGTTCAGAGCAAAACGGATTATACTATGTCTTACACTGTTGACATGACCGTTGGTGTATGTACATGTCCACAAGGTATTGATGGCTCACCTTGTTCACACCAGGCAGCAGTGTCAATTCACTATGGTAGTTCATCCATTAACTGTATCCCAACAATCTCTCCAAAAGTTCGTCAGATTTATGCACAGATTGCTTTAGGTGATAAAGCATCTACTAATATTTCCTTCTATGGGAATTTACATAGCAACACTTTAACCGGTGGAGATACAGATATGTTTTATGCTGACTTCACATCACCATCATTCCACATAATTCGAGCAGGAGCCAGAGAAAATGATGTTGATGCTGACATTTCTGAGTCTCAAGCACAAGACTATAGACATAGAGTTCAAATTGTATGCTCACAAATTAGTAATATTGCCAATGATTTGAAGGAGAAATTAGTGGGAACAACTAATGAACAACTTTTGTTTGGTGTTGAAAGTTTGTCAGTCATTATAGCAAGATGAAAAATAGTGTCCCATTGTTGACTTCATCTCTTCATCGTTTTGGTTGGACTTTTGGTGGTACTGTAACCAGTAATAAAGGAGGTCATTTGCGCTATGGTAAAAGAATAGCTGTACAAGCAACTGCTGCTGGAAGAAGAAAAGGAAAGTCAAGAGGAAAGTCCAGAGCAGTCCCTGGGAAAACAGTCAAGACAGCAACTGTTAGCACAAAAGAAAGGGACTCTCATTTGCCAAGTAGAAAAATGCCAAAAGGACGACGGCCACACTCACTTTCAACAAGCATTGATAAAGGACACCAAAATGCGGGGAAATGGTAGGGAGCTTCATGGCTAGCTATATTCCAATTATAATTCTAGTGTCAAATATTATGTACTCAAAACATTTCTGTTTTTGTTTTTTGTTTGTTTGTTTGTTTTTTCAATTGCAATAAATGTACACCAGAAATACCAGAATAATGTGTAGCATACACTATTCAATTGTCAATTCTTTTGTGAGTTGTGAGAGGAGGAACTGTTTCACACAGTGTTGCAGATTTTGAGCTAGAACCAAGAAGGAGGAGAGGGAGAGTAGAGAAACAGAGAGAGCACTGTAAATAACAGTCACCCCTAGTTCATTGTTACTGTTATTAATAATCTAGCTATATAGCTACTACGATTACCTAAACAGAAAACAAAATATTTTATTCATGTAAACATGTTGTGTGCCGTCTGAACACCTTTTGAAGTAGACCGGAAACACCTCTCCCTCCAGGAAGGAGCCATACTTGGTGGATTGAAAAGGGGCTTTTATCAACAAAAACAAACAAACAATGGCTCTGGGTTCGATCCCCAACGATGACCGACTCTTTTTTCACATTTCACTTTAGGTTTGCCTCCAACCCAGTTTGATGAAAGAATTAGTTCTAATGAAGGGTTAGAACTTTGAATTTCTGTTAATAAAAAAAAAAAAATTTAATATAAGCTCATAAATTTTATCACACTTTTCTTTATTTCATTAATAACACTTTCACCACCAAAGCTAACAAGCTGTATCCTCTGTAGACGACTAAATCCAATATCTTGGACATTTAATTTATAATTTTCCAGGATTATAAATAAGCACTCCAAGTTTGTCTCTACAGAGCTCATTCTTTTATTCAGCAAAATATGTAGCTTTAAGTTAGTTCTGTTTTGTAAGAGTCATACTTCGGGCAAGAATCAACGTAATTGTCCTGAAGGCAATGACTAGCAAACAGTCAGTTCCTACATTGGCTTAGAAAAAGTCTCCTGTCATTGTTATGTCTGGGTGATTTTGAGTCAATTGCTCATAGCGTCTATCAGTGTTGTGGTAATTGCAATTGGTAATTGTAATTAGCTGTAATCATTACACCATCTGCAGTAATTGTAATTGTAATTGTAATTGCATACCTGTAATTGGCAAGTAGTTGGGGTCAAAGACCACTTTGGTAAAGGGTCAGTTCTAAAGCACATGGCTGCTAGCAAGAAAATGAATTCTCAGTTTTTATAATTTTTAATGTAGATAGAAATAATTTTTCTCTTTTAAGATGAATTAAAACAAAATTACAAACTTTGTGGGCCCTATTACATGACCACTTATCCTGAGGAGGCGATGTGATGTAATTGTATGTAATTGCTAACAGATTTGTTGTAATTAGTTCTTAAAGGTGTAATTGGTAATTGAAATTGTAATTGAGAAGCAAAAATTTTAAGTAATAATTGTAATTGTAATTGATTACTTTACTCCTGTAATTGCCACAACCCTGGCGTCTATGGTTTTGACATCTAGCAAACTACCACGCCCTTCCAGCAGTAAGTCTTCCGCATAACTTGCAAAACGTTGCACTTTAAACCTAAGGGGTATATTGCTAAGTCGAAAGTGGTTCCAAAAAAAAAAAATGCCCGGTCCGGTCCGTGTTTTAGTCAGACCCAGAAAGGGTCTGGGAACATACAATATAACGACTTGTTCAGCAGCACCCCAAAAAGGGTGCTCCAATTATCACATTCCAATGCTCGTGGTAGCCAATGATGTCACGGCCACGTCCGGGTGGCTGGTCTCCTATTAATGCTCGTACGTTTAGTACTGGCCAGAGTGCTTGCGAATGAGGTAGTGATGGATTTTTGCGTTGGTTGCGGGTCTGATTTTCCTAACTCTAAAAAGTATGTACGTAACTTAAGCTTTCTTTCTTGGGCTTCTTCTTGTACAGTATAAAATCTGGGAGTAGACTCTACTTGGCTGGATTTAATGAGAAGGAAGCTGTGGAAAGCTAAGGTCTATGTTACAGTAGAGTTTTACTGATGAAAATGCTTGCTTGAGAATGTGTAAGAATTGTTTTAAAGTGTTTGACAACCTTTCTGAGAAAATTGTTAGTGTCAAAGAAAAAGTGTTCAAAGCAGCTTCTAGTATGTAGATCAGTGTCACAAGGACATTCTTCTAATCCTCTAGCTACTCCATCTAGGAGAACCAGCTCTACACAGAATGTACAAGACCAATCAGATCTAGCATCACCTTCTGCTCAAGTAAGTAAAAGTATTACTAATTAATAATACAACTGCATGACATATTTATTATTATTATTATTATTACTATTACTACTACTACTACTACTATTATTATTATTGTTACTATTATTATTATTAGCTATTATTTCCAGCAAATTTCTCATTTATTTTATCATTTTCTTATCAATTTATAAATTATAATTACTTTTGCACATTTCATCTTTTATAGGTAGACATTTAGTATAAGTCTGGAGTTAAGTATCACACCTAGCATCCATTATAATCATTCAGCACTACAGAAGAATGAATTTGGTGCAGAAGATCATTCACTGAATGCAGGGCATTGTGCAGTCTTATAGCTAATGCTAATAACTGTATGACATTATTTTTATCATTCATGGTATATGCAAGACTGCAGAAGTTGAATGTGTCAATATCTCACGTGACACTACTCTGACTACTTTCCAGTATAAGAAATAAAATTGATGAATCTGTCATTGAGTGGTAGGAATCATTTCTTCCCATTCTCTCAAAGCATCCATGGTTAGAAATATTGTTGTTGTTTTTGTAAATAATGTAGTAATATGTATTTTTTAGGAGAAACAATCTATGAGTGAGATAAATTCTCAAGTTCAGCGTGAAATGGATAGTAGTGATGACAGTACATAATAGTAACTCAAAGGACACACAGATGTCACGTAATCAGTTATGCACTGGTCATGATCATAAAATCTTCAAACATAACTACACGAAACTAAAACAAAGGGACCACATACCTTCCCAATGAGGCTTACGTCTTACTTATAGGGCTCACAAGTAGTCTCTAGCATGAATGTGTGCACACACATACCCTATGCTACCTCCTCAGAAAATAATGATAAACTCTATTTCCCAAAATCTGGTCCATCCACCCATTAGCACATGGCAGTACAGCTGGGAGATATACCGATATTACCATTGCACTTTGACAAAAGCCCTACATCGTAGAGACAATATTTCAATTGTAGTCACACAGTATTACCGGTTTCTCACCAAACGTTAACTTCCCCTATAAAGCAAACTACATCAATGTCTGCAAGAAATTATTTGCTCACATGATTATGATGTAACGCTAGGTGTGTAATGTATATAATAGGGTATGTGGGTTGTGTTGGTTTATGATGGTGATTAAACCTCAGCGCTCATGCAAGAGAGGTTATAGTAGTCATCCTGTCTGTCTGTCTGTCGGTCTGTCACGCTCTGATTTTGGAGATTACTGACAATTAACTGTTGATTTAGGTATGAACTTACTCACAATGACGATTTAAATTTAAGACCTTTTATTATGCTTTTTTTATTTTATTTCGGGCTGATTCTTGAGAAAATGCGAAGCTTCAGCTCTGCGTAGGTACCAGCTATTGTGGCAACGCCCCACAGCTCAATGTCCTTAGACCATAATTCATTGTAATTCAATGCATTATAATTATAGCAGACTGAAATTTAAACCTTTGTGGGACATGATCATTGATCATACTTGTGTGTAAAAATAGCCTCAAATAAATCACATACATACCTAGGTACACCTCCTGACACATCTCACTTCAATGAATTGAATTGTGTGTAGTGGAGAAAATGTAGTTACAGTATCAACTTCACAAAAAAAATTACAGCTGCTCACGGTTTTCCGGGTACAAGCCACCACATCTAACCACATACACCATATACAGCTCTCAGACTGAACTCTGTAACACAATGCATGCACACACTGCATGCAACTATTGAAGGTGTAAAAACATCAGTGTACCAAACAAATAATAATAAAACATAACTTGACAACAGACCTCCTCCTCATTTATGGAATGAAGTCTTAGTTTATTTTTAGGCCAAACAAACTAAATACCTTGTTTCTTATCTGCACCTTCCTGGGTGATACAGCCACTTCAAAATGTATTATGCAGGTCACGCCCACTGCTTTAACTATACTTGTTATATACCATTTCAATATTTTTCTAGGTCAACTACATATCCCAATTTCCAATATAGTTGATGAGAAACAAGAAATGTGGTTTCAATTCACACTATAATTTATACACCACCAGGCCAGCTATACATTGCACAAATGATGAAGACATGCTAAAGGTGCATTTAAGGTTACCGTATAGTGTTCACCCACTCATTTGTGACAGCAGCAAAGCTGTGTTTTTTTTTTCCATAGCAAGTGATTTGTGGTTACCACTAATGTCAGCCCAGTGGTATGTGGTTACCACAAGTCAGCCACAGCTGTGACTTTAGTAAGGAAGGTAAGAAAAAATCATACTGTAACTAGGTTTCTATCAAGTGCTTGTGTTCCAGAATTTGTAATGATAATTTTGCAGTTGCAATGACAACATAAAAGTAAATAGATAATTCATAAGCTTGGCTCCCTGATTCCACCCTTTCTGTGACGAGGGCATGCCAGTTCCGGCAAAAGTGAATCAATCACAAAATAAAATAAAAAATCGGAAGTCTACACTACAATACAGGCTTCCATACTTACAGCAGCTTGCAAGTGGTTTTTTCCTTCATTTTTCCTCTTTTCTTAATACTTATAGCAGATACACAGTAGAATAAGACCATCTTGGTATTTGGCAAAACTAATAATAACAAATAAAAATAGTTTTTCTTATTACTAATGTTTAACTGGCTAGTCAACAATTCAGTCGTAAATCATCAGATATTTTGTGATCTTAATTTTTTCAAAGCTTCTATTACAGTTAGCTAATTTCTATCTGATCATTTAAACCTGGCTCTGTTAGAAATAATGCAAAACACACTATTAAAGTTTATTTTAGCATCCTTAAGCTCTACTACACTTCAATATATCTTGAGTGGGATAGACTAGATAGGTTTCGCTTAGTGCCAATCTAAATTACTATTTTATGAAACCTTTCATGTTGTGTGTGGTCCTATAAAATGAGACCATACACACGATACACATTAAAATATTAAACGTAAGTGCAACTAGAAAACTAAACACTACTAATCTTAGCTATATCACCTATCCAAATAATAAAGAAAGCTCAGGGTACCAAATTTTACTATTACTAGTGGTGCGCTCGAATAGCGCAAATGCATGGCGAGCGAGTAAATATATGAGTATAGGTAAAGATGATTTCCTTCGGAAATCGCTAAATAATAGCAATGATTAGGCATGAAGAGTTAACAATAACAGAATTACCTGAATAAACTTCGAAAGCAGTGGCAAAGAAGCGCAGCTTGACAAAGACTTCACAATTTATTGTTTCAAGAAGAGAGTAGCTATAAACTTTTTGGTTGAAACAAAGTTGCTAAGGCGCAGTGCAGCAGGATTCTCCGTACTCGTTAATTGAAAAATACTGGTACTGTGAACGCTTTACCTAACTTACGTAATTAGAAGCGCGGGCGAATATTTTTGACGTACACATACATACCTACCTATACATGTATACATAATACTAGTGATGTGCTTGAGCACAAATGGCGAGCGAGCCTAAAGACTATAATATTTTTATATGAATGATTTTGACTTCTAACACTAAAGCTACTGAAAATAAGGTCCAGTTTGTTTATTTAGCATACAGGGTAAAGGGATTTCAGTACCATAGTAACAACTCGCTGCAACTGTTTGAATTGAAGGAAAACAACAACAACAAAACAATACACGCTATTTAAACGTTTTCTTTGTGATATTCTTTAGCTAAATAGTGGCTGTAAAACACAATGCTTTGACACAACTGGACATACACCTACACAAGACTTACCTTCGCGGTTAGTCTAGTGGACAATGCATTTCCAAGTAAATACTGTTGCGTATGGCTTATAACATGCCAAATAGCGCATTGACTTACCACCGCCACTAACTCGAATAGAAATGGAAGTCCCGTAAGTTTTCACGTTTTAACTGCACCCGTAAAAGAATTCAAAATGGTAAACAATTCAATTTCTAGGGTGATATGGGTACTGATCGATAAACAGAGGATTCTGTTTAGTGAAGTTTGGGACGGGGTCGACCACATAACTAACACAAAAACGCGAGGGTCAAAGTACAAAAATGCCTTACGTACGTCCAAACATATATATAAACTAGTGGTGTGCTTGAGCACAAATGGCGAGCGAGCCTGATAGTTAGGTAACATAAAATGTTACTATGTTTTAGCTTACTTCATGCAATCACTATAATAGCAGTTATGACATTTGATTTCAGCAAACAAATACAAAATCACTCTCTTACCTTATTAATGGTAACTTTTGTAGTATCAAACATCAACCATTCTCATAATCTCAATCACCAGTAACTCTTGAACAAGCTCTCAGCTACGATAAAAAATAAACCAGTGCTATTATTTGTCATTTTTAGCCAACAAATATGGAATTACTACTTACATCATTCTTGAGTATTGATAACTTCTGTAGTATCAAATTGAAGTTACTTTGACCATCTGAATTACCTTGAATTCTTGACAACAAGCTCTCACCTACAAAAACAAAGACAATCAATTTTAGCACACAAATACAAAATTACTTTCTTCTCTCATTTTCTTGAGCAGTGGTAACTTTTGTAGCAAATTTGAGCCAATCTGACTATTTGAATTACCAGTCACTGTTGACTAGCTCTTAGCTACAAAAAAGAAAGGCCAGAGTTAATTTAGCATATTTAGCTAACAAATATGGAATTGCGTACTTATCTCAGCTTCCCTCGAGAAGTAGTAGCTTCCATAGCATTAATACTACGGCATTCTGACTACCAACGGCTCTTGACAACCAACAACCGGCACTCCGTATCCCCCCATAAAACGGCGAAGTTTTGAAATTAAGTCTGGAAAAGGGTCTTCAATGCCATAGTAACCTGTCGAATCAACTTTTTGTGTCTTGAAAACAAGCGTTTTAGCAGGAATTTTCTCATACTTTGGAGCTTAAGTATAAAGTAAGGTTTGCTTAATGCTGTAGCTTCAGAATAAACTGGAGTCAAGCCTAAATAGCCGTGTTTTTAGGAGAAAAACGTTTCCCGCGCGCGCGTTTAAAGAGCATACGTACCATCTATACATACATACATATATATATATAACATATACCCGATTTTGCATTATCCACCCCTAATACTGTCTCGCTCGCTTCGCTCGCTCGCCAACAAACAAACATCCCCGATTTTCAATTGTGTTACCCCTGTAAGTGTCTCGCTCGCTACGCTCGCTCGCCAATTATCTGAAATCTCAATTGAACACGACTGAGAGTCAGCTTTGCTCGCTTCGCTCGCTCGCTGAATTAGCAAGAGCCAAAGTAACACTAATGCTCGTACAGTCATTAATAGTCTCACAAGAGCTAGCGCGTACGCAGTTTCAAACTCCCCACGAAAAAACTCTAACCTTCCAAGGCCGTCGGAACCGCTGAGGCTGGTAAGGTTCCGGCCTCACCACTTTTTTGCCGAAGTAGGCGTGGTTTTGTTTGCGCGAGCGCTTATTATCACGTTGCTTTTTAGCTTAGGTAAAATGGCATCGATGTTGGAGTCCAAAGGTGAACTATGATTACTTAATTTTCCACACCATTGACTTTGTTTACTAAACTCAAATTAGTATTCTATTCAATTTATTCACACTTTCAATTTATATAAACTTATGGAAGTCTACCTGCATACAATGTTTTTTCTTTTTTCCTGTGTACTTTACTTTCACCACCCCACCTTGAGCATGCCTATAAAACTACCAGTCATTCAGTCATTTTTTAGTTGTTGTTCTTGTTCTAGTCGTTGTGATTACATTATATTGAAGAACCTCGTGAACTAACCTTATACCACTACCTAGCTAACCACCATTGTGAGTGTAGCCAGAGCTAAAATACAGTCAACTAGCTACTAAAGTTTTGGCTGCATTCAATCATCCATGAAGCCTAGAAAGCTGCAAGTGCCAGTAGTTGGAACAGAGCCACACCAGCCATCCTCTCCTCCATTCAAGTTCCCAAGGAGAGAATTTGGGAAGAAAAATGTTGTAAAAAAGATCGTTTTTGCTACGATGTCAGGTAAAAATGCTGGAGTAGTTGCTAAAGTATTAAAAGAAGAGCCTAAAGCTTTGTACACACGCTGCTATGGCCATTCATCCAGCCTTGCATGTGGAGATGCAATCAAACATTCTAAAATTATGAAAGATTCACTTGATACAACTCATGAAATCACAAAACTTATAAAGAAGTCCCCACGTAGAGTTACATTGTTTGAGAAACTGAAAAGTGAGTTGGCCCCTGATACACCTGGTGTTAGAGTTCTTTGTCGAACAAGATGGAAAGTAAGGGAAGACTCATCTTAGACAATTTTGAAGTTCTTCAAGAATTGTGGGAAGAAGCTATTGACTCAGTGAAAGACACTGAAATGAAGGCTCGTATAAATGGAGTTGCATCTCAAATGAAGACATTTGATTATTATTTTGGAATTTGTTTAGGGCATTTGATTCTTAAGCACAGATAACTTGAGCAGAGCATTGCAAAAGAGTGACGACATATCAGCATCAGAAGGTCAGGAAGTGGCCTCCATGACTTTGAAAGTTCTTAAATCTATACGTTCTGATGACATGTTTAAAGTTATTTTGGGAAAAGATTTGTAAAGAGGTTGAACATTTTAGTATTTCACCACCAGGTTTACCACGTCGTCATAAAGCTCCTTGAAGATTCGAAGAAGGAGATGCAGAGAGTGTGTTTCCTGAAACACCAGATGACTACTACAGACCTATCTACTTTGAAGCATTGGATCTCATCACCACTTCTATTACTGATCGATTTAATCGGCCTGGTTATAATTTTTTTCATAATGTTCAAAATCGTATTCTAAAAGCAGTTCAAGGACTGGATTATGAAGCTGAGTTAAAGTGTGTGGCTAATTTCTATACGACTGATTTTAATTATGAATTATTAAAAAACTCAGCTGGAGATACTGAGAGCTAATTTCACTCCAAATCAAACCTCTGTTAAAATCACTGATGTTACTGAATTCTTCAAAGCAATGACTCCAGGTCAGCCAGCGAGAACTTCTATCTGAAGTGTGTCAATTGTTTCAACTCCTACTTGTAATACCAGCAACTAATGCTGTCAGTGAAAGGTCCTTTAGTGCTTTACGAAGAGTGAAAACGTATTTGCGTTCGACAATGGCTCAAGACAAGCTGAATTACATCATGACTTTGCATATTCATCGAGGTCTTACTGATGATCTAAGCTTGATTGGAAGTGCTAACCGATTTATTCATGGAAGTGATCATAGAGAACAGATTTTTGGGAAGTTTGTGGCAACAAATGTGATTGAAACTTTTTATTTGTAAACATGAATTAAATTTTCTTGAACAATGTTTGAAACTTTTTTTTAAAATATAAATTAAATTTTCTTGGCTAATAATTGGCCGTGATTATTTGTAAATATCAATTAAATTTTCTTGACTAATATTGGCCTCAACCACTTTGTATTTGCTTCCGACCCCCCTGCCTTCACTAGCAAACTCCATCTAGGGCGCACGCGGTTGCATGGCCAATCTCAGAAGGCGTGGACTGTTGTTATAGTTACAGTTACTTAAAAAACAATCCGAAAGTTCACTGATCTTTCGTAAGTGGGACAGTATTAAGCTTGTCACTGTTGTTTAGCTTTTTTGGGGAGGGGGGGGGGGGGGGGGGGAAGACTGTGAGACTGCAGACATATATGTATATATATTGCCCTCTCTCAAGATAAAGCATCTTTAAAGTGTTCTGATAAACCTGTCAACATTCAGTTGATTATTATAAATATTCATGCATATGTCTCCTCTTGGGACTTATGGGCTGAGCTGCAAGTTCAGTGTAGGCAGACATTCTAAATAAGCTGTTAAATGAGATCATCCACCCCACTTTGTCAGCAGCAAAAGTCCCCTCCAGATTGAAACCTCCTGGCTTTTCCAGATCCGATGGTAAATGACCGGATTGCATGACTTTAGTGCCATGGAATGCTGGAAAACCTTTTATATAGGATGATTCCACCTGTCCAGACACTCTTACAAGAGTCATGTCACCAGATATGCATGTTGTGCGGCTGCTTTTGCATAAGACAAGAAAGTCCGGGAAAAAACACTAGGCAGATGTGTCTCTGGCAACTAGTGAACTAGCTATGTGGTACTAGCTACCTCCTCCAGAAACTCTCAGTGGCAGTTCAGCTGGGAATGCCACAGTCGCTTTGGGTTGTGCCTACACTGTAAAAAACGTGGTGTTACATTACACCTCTTTTGGTGTTCCAACTACACTGGCTGTACTACACTCCATGAGGTGTATTGATACACCCCCAAATTAGTGTCCCGTTACACCCTTCAAACACCCTCCTAGTATACCAAATAGGGTGTACCATTACACCCCTATCACACTCATAGGAGTGTTACACTACACTCCTACAGTGTATATGAACACCAAAACACACCCTATAGGGTGTAATTCTTCGCCAATATAAAGTGTACTGTAACGCCATGTGATTATATTCAGGTAGTAATACAGTAAATATTATTTCACATACAATACGGGTATGAGATGACACAAAAAATTGTATGTTTGTATGTTTAGGTTCAATGATGACAGTTCACTCCCTCAGTGATGTAGAGTTCTTCAATCATCCATCACAGACACACCTTTAAGACAATCTCTATTCACTCAGCTTCATCTAAACACAAAGAACATTGAACACATTAACTTCCATATTTGATAAATTATTACAAAATGTTACTACAGGCAACATGTCTACGTCAACTAACTGTGCAGCCCACAAAAAAATAATAATAACTAAAGCCCCTTATATATATTGTATTATATTAACTTCTATTTTCACTATCACTCTATATGGCAGTACCTAAATGGGAATATAACGTCCACTACCACCTCAGTTTCAAACGCCACATGGCGCCATGGTTCGCTTGACAATTACGATTATTCACTAGAATGGCGACACAGTTGTTGTTGTTTTAATACAGTTTCTCTGACATGAAGTAATACTTCATAAAAATTAAAAAAAGGCGCATCCGTAAGCACTAAATATTTTCCTAAAATTGTTTTCAAACAGCAGTCTGGAGCTATTGCAGGCATTTTCTAAATAGCTCAGTTTGCTTCGGAATTGTTTGTATTGGTATAAATCTTTACTGGAAAAAAGTTTTTAAAAATAATGTGTCCATTCTTTACAGAATTGGTGGTCAGTCACCTGCCAGTAAAAGGGTTGAAGAACACACGATTTTGCCTCAGAACACTTAAAATATAACCCCACTTAGTAAACTTAAGGATTGGACGTGGTAAACCAATCCTGAGTTACAGTGTGAAGCAAGGTAACCCTTTACCTCATTACAGATAGTACTTTTTGATATTGCAAATTTAATTCACTCCTATCTATCCCACCTATAGATACATGTCTGTCCCACTGTCTTTCCCATCCCGGACACACATGTATGTATAGGTGGAATAGATGGACATCCCATGGAATCCCAAGGTCCCGGGGACGATGGGATGGGTCAGACAATTTCTGGCATTTCTGGACATTTATGGAGTGAATTTACATTCCCTATTACACTTATATAAAACTTACTTAGCAAGTCCTTTGAAGCTTGTGTATAGATTACGCCTTGATACAAAACATTTTACCTGCATACACACATGAAAATGGTTACTAAATTAATATTAACTATTATCATTGTCCAATAAAAAATGAAAGGTTATGTATACTATGGGAACAGAAACACTTTGACATCAAATTTCGGTCTAATTCTTAAATACCTGATCAAATTCAAATTGGAAGATCATGTCAGATAAAATTTTGGCACTATTGTGGTATGTACTTTCATAAGTACATGTCAGGCCAAAATTATAAATGTCCTTTCAAATTCATGGTGAAAGGGTATAACATCAGATAGACTCTGGTCCGTTATTTGCAGCATTACAGGAACCCCTAGATTATGCATGTACAGTGAGGACATCAATGGCATTAGGATAAATAGGTAAAGGGCTGATTCTAGAAAATGATTAGCAGTATACTCGAGCCTCTCTGTGTTCTGAGTAATGGACACCATCAACCAGACACAAGCTATTAATGCATTAACCGCATGTGTGATTTGTGGTAAGGGGACATCAATATAGTGAGTCTATTAAAATGACTTGTAGTTTGTTATGGACCCCCCTCGGTTCCAGACTGACATGCACAAGTTACACATGACTTTTAAAAGGTTCATGATAATAAAATAACAGTTAAAATAGTACTACAGACTCAGTGGATGTGTAAACTTAAAGCACTCAAAACTCTCTCTCTTAAAGTAAACACCAATAAGTTCAGCAAAAAAATAACTCAGAATCTCATCTCTGCCAACCCATTTCATTAACCCTTTACCAAATTACCAACATGAAATCCATTACACACGTTTTACCCTAAGCACAATAAACCTTTTACCGTTTCCATGGTAGGCCCCAAAAAAGCCAATTAAAGTTGCTTATATCCTATATCAAATTTTATAGGACTCATTATTATTCCTGTTGTAAGTACGAAACCCCTTACCTAATCTTCATCACAAATAAGAATTTTCAATACTTCACTTCTTTAATCAATATAATAACTGGTAAGGCACACATTTACCACACAAGATAAATTAACACAGTATTTTTTAATATTGATTAATAAGTATATTGTACTACTTTTATTAAATTGTCACATGCTACTTACTTTTCTGTGAGTATTACAACAGTATAGCCACACAATTAAAAAAAAATTAAATCTTATATTAAAAAATGGACTTCAATAAAACCGATTAATTCAGAAAAGTCAGCATTGTACTTTTGTAGGTTTTTATTATACACAATTTTCTAGGAGTATTAAAAAATAAAAGTTAAAAATTATTTCTTTTATTGAAACTACAGTGCTTGCCAATATTGTGTTTTTCAGAAGAGAAATCTTCGGTAAAGATTGCTCTGTCTTGAGATAATCGAATCAGAAGTTCCTCTGTGGCTTCTACTATTTTTTTAATGTCTGATAAACTCTGAACAATAATAAGATACATCAAACCATTATATAGAATGAATTGTAAACATACTCGATTAAGCCAGTTAGTTGAGGAATTAGCTTCCAATAATGAGTTTAGTGTTTCCACAATTACCTGTATTAATTTAATAATAAAAGCAACTCATTCAGCTCAAGTTTAGTACCTGTACCTCATAACTTCTTCTGCTTATTTTTTCTCCATTCCTAGTCATATTAAAACCTTTACGGATGTTGCGTGCTATATCTCCTATACAAAGATCTTGCTTGAAGTTGTTTAACGATGTAAAAAGAGCATTGGCATCTTCATAATCATTATCATCATCATCATCATCCATTAATTGAGACAGCTGCATAACAAGTAATATTATATTATTATAAATATGACTACAAATTGCTAATTCAGATAAGATTATAAGACTAATAATATTAGAGGAAGCAAAAAAAAATTAAACAATAAGATTTGTACCCTGTAGCAAGTATGAAGTTATACAACATTAAAGAAATTGAGATAGACTTTCCAATCTAAACCTTACTTTTGGAAGCTAAAACAAACCTTCTGAACCCTACGTATAGCTACAAGCCTGTCCGTATTGCACTACTTTCATGTATTATATAATCTCACACGCACTACCTAACTGAATATTTTTAATTCTGAAAAAATACGTATATTATCAAATCCAATAAACTATGTAAATTATTTATTATTAAAGTAGCCATGAAATTTCTTGTTCATCTGTATTGTATAACTCTCTGTCTCTGAGTTGGTCTGCCTGTCTGTCTCTCCGACTTTGTGTAAGCAATTCATAACTAAAAGACATTGTGAGCATTTGTTATCAGATTCTTCAGACCAGCTTTCTCACCTCCTAAGGTGTACACGCACATGTATGTTAAGATTACCTGTATTGTTTATCATTCCCTCAGATGTAACTTGTGTTCTGCTAATGTTTACAATTCTAGGAATCACTAAGTGAGTATTTATATTCCTCAAGAAGGCATTATTCTATTTACCACAATGTGGCAATTCCACAGTCATTGTACTTACACAAATCTCCCTCATTTCACGTATTTCTTGGGATTCTCTTGAACTGCAGTTGGGTCTTAAGGAAGTTCTTTGTAACATCCATGAATTAGTAGCACTTGGTGGATAGTCTCTCATTGTTGGCAGAGTATCAAAATACAATGAGAAAATGTCATTTGAACAATAGAGCCTAAAATTAATGAAGTCAAAGTACAATATTTTAATGAATCATGCTTAATAGTACCACAGCATTGCAAAATGCATATAAGACTACTGACTTCCCACTTGCAGTCTACCTCGATTGCATCCTGCTAGCTCCACATTTTGAATTGTAATGTTTAATGCAGCAGCTGTGAGCAGATGTAGAATACAAGGTATAGTTCAACCTGAAGTAAATTATTCCAATAAATACGTAATATACTTTATTATTTATCATATAAATACATGCTAATGGTTATGAAAACATTATGGCTTGATATAAACTGTTTATCATAATAAAAATATAATGCACTTAAATATTTCGAAAGATAAGTCTTCAGGTTTAACAGAGATTAGGACATGGACATTTCAGATCCCAATCTATGTATCTGAAATACGCACTTCTGGATGGTAATATTTAAGTAGCTAGCTCCAAAAAAAAAAAAAAAAAGAAAAGAAAAGAAAAAAAGAAAAAAAGAATGAAGTAGGACAAGTATGACAAATATTATAGATTAATTAATGTCTGAATTACAAGCCAGTAGACACATTTAAGTAGAATGTCTTATTGATAACAAAAGTCATAATACAAATGGTAATGCTAGACACAGAATTTTAGGCTGCATTTATTTTTTAATTCTAAAGTCAAAAATAAGAAAAAAAAGAATCGAGAAAAGCAATAGAACCTACCTTACTCCATTATTAGAATTATAGTTGACGAAGTTACTGAGTGATGCATTAGGGGTAGGTATTCGATTGTTCACTGTAGTCCATATTGACATGGTTTGCATGGTTCTCTTTCTACTAATGTAACATTCTTATTGAAGTTCTTTCCACAAACAGTGTTATAGTTTCTTGGGACAGTGAGTTCAAATCTGAATGGCAATGTTCTTACTGGATCTGCTGGCACTGTTGGTGGGATAATGGGGATTGCTCCCACTAGGAAAAAACTGAATAGTAGAGGCAGAAACTTTTCCATTACTCTAGCTTTCTCCTGGAGTGGTAACTGGGTAGTATTGACTGTATTAATACTACTTCACTTTTGATGTTGACTCTGTTATTTTGAGTATAGTTGTTGATTAAAAAAAAACAACCTAGCTAATGACAGAGGTATCAGGAACAATACAGAAGCCAAAGTTTATAATGTTTAGCTTTCATAATGAGTAAGCTGAAGTTGGAATAGCATATTAGGCAGTATAATGGTATGGTTTTGCTTTGATGCTCATACAATTACAATCTAAAGTATATATATTCCGATAACTAGTAACTTTGACTAGGAATCTGAAATGACAAAATTGATGCCGATAATTAGGCTGTAGAATATGCTGTTTACTTGTTGCTATTATAGTAAATACGGCTTTTACTTTCAGTTTATTCAATTTAAGTTGCAAATAAAATTATGTGAACAGTTCATAGTAACTGTACTTTATAGTAGTAATCCCTGAATGTGTTGCGTATTTATCCATTTCACTTAATTTATAACTTAATGCTTAAATAATCTAAACACAAACTATTTTATAATTGTCACAATTTATTTGGCCACTAAGTTACAGATTATCTACGAGACACAAATACAATGATGAGACAGAGATAACTCTTAGCTCTAACTGAATGGTGCATTACTGATTGTCTCTTGAGCTAGTAAGAACTGCAATGTCCGAAGAAGAATATTTGTGAGTGAACGAATTTGTGAAGATGAAAGAAGTTGTGAAGATGAAATGTTAAAATGAGTCAAGCTAGTTGGTAGAATATGTAGCTGTAAAAACCTTGAAACTGGTAAGCCTACTAGGGTATAAGATTAGCAGTCAGCCTAATCACCATGTGATAATTTGAGTTATCTCTAGGGTCAAGTACCTAAAAGAATTACATTGTGAAGGTTTCTATAGCATAGAATAAATTATATATAACCATAATATTCCTATGAAGGCAAAGATGCTGGACATTATATAAGTACTACATGTGTATCACATTTTAGAATTCAATTTTGTAAACTAGTTACTTGTAGTTCTTAGACTAATTGAGCAGTTATACAAGAGTGTCTGGGGAATGTCTACTATTCTGGGGTCACAATATTTGTACCAGTCTCAGGACTTCTATATATCTTACCCCCTAGCCTCTCCAGCTTCACTTTAAGTGGAACATTCTAGTCTCTTTTTGATTACAGGAGTTAAAGTATATTCAAGAAATGTAAGGGGCTCAATAATTCATTGAAAGTCTAACACTCTCCAGTTTTAACCAGCTCACTCTTACAAAATTGTATCCATAATTTGCAATGTTTATACATACCCTTTAATTCTCTCCATTTTACTCAAAATAATGTATCCACCCATATTACTATGTAACTTGCTCACTTTTTGAAAATTTTTGCAATGCTAATGCACTCCCTGTAGTACCTTGTCAATTCCCCCTCTCTTGTAAACTATTTATGTAATTTGTAATGCTATGGCTAAGTCCAGGGCTTTCTCAGAGCCTGGAAACCCTTTACCACGTAAAATGGCTCGCACTCGTATTAATATTTCTTGCAATATCAAACAACAAGGAAATACCAAATACAATGAAACTTTCTGATAGTGATCTCTCTAATGAGCAAATTATTTTCATTTCGTGAACTTTCCACTGGCCTCCTCCAATAGAAAATATAATATGCTTGTCACCTCTTAAAGTAAATAACCTCTGATTGTGGACTGAAAGCCCTGGACCTAATAGTCCCGTGGGACTAATGTACTCCTATAATCCAAATTATCCTGTCTTTATAGTTTGAATAAACTACTAGATGTTTCAATCTCTCTATAGTGGCCATCATTAGTATTGAATGGTTATATGATACAAAAACAGTTGGGATTTGTGTAGTGATTAAAATTCTTGTAATTATGTCGTTAATTTGTAATCACTCATCATCATTCTCTTCTGACTTCTTGCATCTGTTAACATCTTAATTATCTGCTGGTTCAACTTTAAGAAAAGAATTGCTGGATGCACTTTGAGAGTGTGTCAAAAAAATTAGATAATTTAATTAATTTAAGTAGGCTATTAAAAGTTACTTATATTAACATTTACTGAAAATTAAGTGAATTAAAAGGTTTGAAGGCTTATCTGGCCATTGTATATCAGAACATGAATGAATTATTTAAAAAATTATAAAATTGATAAAAATAATACTTATTACATGAGTCAGAGCGTGATATGGCGAAATATTTCAAGAGCAGACAGATATATTTTCATGAGCTAGAGGTGACTGAAAATAAAGCCTGAGAGAGAAATATCTAGCCATATCACTCTGACAGAGTGTAATAAATAGTTTACCACTATGCAAATGAGGCAGTATAAGCTGTATTATAACTATCTTATAACTTTCTTATACCAATAGTATAAGTATAGTATAAGAATTGCTTATATTTAGTATATGTCCAGCTTATATGTAGCTTATTGGTTCGTTATAATCTATACAGTATAAGCTTGTTATAAGATTTAGAATAGGATAGAGTATATTCAGCTTATTTCTAAAGCAAAATATAGGCAGGTGTCTTATAGCAGTGCGTATTATTATGGAGGCAATAATTATTAATTAAACCTTAAATTGCTATTATTAATTAGAAATTCAGGACTGTTAAAAAAACTGTAAATGTTTTTGTTAGTTTTTAATTATTACCAAATCTGAGGTGAAGAACATTGCATAAAGTAGACAAAAAGAGAAAATAATGATAACAATAAATTGTTTGAAAGTATTGACAGTTTGAAAGTTAATTTTCTTCACTGTCCTTGGCAGCCAACAGCCATGATTTAGTCCCTCGAGGAGCTTCACTTTCAATGTGAGAACCAAGACGCCTTTGAGCTCTCAAATGATTCGTCGATGGTAAATTATCCAAACGATACTCCAGTTTTCAATAAATGTATTTAAGGAATCTGACCTATATGAAGGTGGACGACGAACAAATACGCCGTTTTCCTCCTCTTCCTCTGACATCATTTCGGGAGGAACTTGAGACCATAATTCTGTCTCCCGACCTTCTTTCACCACTTTGCCTCGGCGTTCATAACTCTTTACACAAATAATGATCATTAATCATAAGCCAAACAACTTACATTAATAGTTGAAAATAAACATGTCTACATCTAAATTTCAGCGTTCATTTTTGCCACTAAATATAGTATATGCATAAGTATATAATAAATCTATTATGTACATATAATATAAAACTGATACCACATGTGATAGGTACATAGTAACTAGATAATTAAAAACACACATAATGCACAATGTGCAAGTACACACACAACGTGTATGATCTAAACGCAAGTACACACATGATGTATATAAACCTAACAAGCAAACACACACATGGTGTGTATTAATTTAAAAGCGGTCACACACACATGATGTGTATAAAGTTAACAAGCGAACTCACAGACATGATGTGTATAAAGTTAAGAAGTAAACACACACACATGGTGTATATTAATTAAAAGCGAACACACACACATTATGTCTATCATGTGTGTGAACACACACACATGATATGTATAAGTCTAATAAGCGGACACATACACATGATGTGTATTAATTAAAAGCGAACACACACACATGATGTGTATAAAGTTAACAAGCGAACACGCACACATGATTTGTATAAACCTCAAAGTGAACACACACACATGATGTGTATAAAATTAACAAGCGAACACACACACATGGTGCATATTAATTAAAAGCAAACACACACACACGTGTATAAATCTAACAAGCAAACTCACACATGATATGTATTAATTTTAATAAGCAGACTCACACATATGATGTGTATTAATTAAAAGTGAACATACATGATGTGTATTAATTTAAAAGCGAACACACATACATGCTGTGTATTAATTAAAAGCGAACACACATACATGATGTGTATTAATTTAATAGCAAACACACACATGATATGTATTAATTTTAATAAGCAAACTCACACATATGATGTGTATTAATTAAAAGCGAACACACATACATGATGTGTATTAATTTAATAGCAAACACACACATGATATGTATTAATTTTAATAAGCAAACTCACACATATGATGTGTATTAATTAAAAGCGAACACACACACATGATGTGTACAAATCTAACAAGCGAACTCACATATATTATGTGTATTAATTTTAACAAGCGAACACACACACTTGATGTGTATTAATTGAAAGTGAACACACACACATGATGTGTATTAATTAAAAGTGAACACACATACATGATGTGTATTAACTTCATAGCAAACACACACACATGATATGTATTAATTTTAATAAGCAAACTCACACATATGATGTGTATTAATTAAAAGCAAACACACACACAATGTGTATTACACTCGAACCTCTCTTATCCGGACAGTGTGGGACCAAGGGGTGTCCATAACTAAGAAATGTCTGTAACTCAGAAATGCTCATATTCGGGACCAGATGCATCAAACAACCGCCAGTAAAGTGCATGGATTGAACTATGAACCTTGTTTGCTGTGTGTGTGCATTTCTGTGAGTGAGTGTGCATGCTCATGCCCCCCCCCCCTCATGTCATTCCACTCATTAACACTTCTATTCACTCTTTTTTGTCAGTTCAGTTGCAGTTCAGTTGCAGTTAAAAATGTATCTCTTACTGTAACTTAGCTATTCTAGCTACTACTCCACTGTGCCTGTGCTTGCTAGTTCTCCACAGGCTGGTCCTTCGGATTCTCCTGCTAACCTGAAGCTCAGGGATTTACAACCCCTGATCAACGCACTCAAATATCATTCATTTAGCTTAAGAACTGACCAGAGTCTAACCTCACTAACTTTCCTTCCTTGATTTCCGCTATCATTATCTCAAGCTTTCTTGCCAGAATTAAAATGCTATGCTTGCGTTTAAGTGCCGCAACCTTTCTTCCACCCCCTCTAGTCGTTAAGTTCTAGAAAAACTAGTGGGCCCACTGAACTAGCTAGCAGCGATGCCGCCTCAATGAGTTCTATGAAGAACAAGCAGTAGATTCACTAACTGCCTCTTGATTTCCATGTTCTATCTCTTCAACACTGCAATCAAATTCTCAAAGTAACACGTGAAAAAATGTACCAATTTTATTCATTGTTTATTTTTGGTTTGGTAGCTAATTAACCGTCAGTCACTGTTTATTGGTGTCTGGTAGACAGAGGTGCCGGTAACTTGATGAATGGATAAGAGAGGTTGAGTGTAATTAAAAAGCAAACACACACATGATGTGAAGTGAACACACATACATGATGTGTATTAATTTTAAAGTGGACATACACACACATGTCATGTATTAATTTAAAAGCAAACACACACACATGATGTGTACAAACTTAACAAGTGAACACATAAACATAAATTGTGACCGTCTACGGGAAAATCGGGCACAACGCGGGAAAATCGGGCACAACATGGCAAGTACCGTTTTTAGCTACGATCAAAATTGTCATTTTGGTCATTTTTTTATCAATTATTATTTATTGCATATATGAAATAATAAACCCTTAATACACCTAAATGCGAAGTTTGAAGATCAGGCCCTCTTTAGAGTGATAGTAATAAGCCCGAGAATTCATGAACTTCACTTATTCCTGAACTCGTATCCGGCCGTTACTAAGTCTGGGTTTTAGCGCGGGCCCAATCCTATATGTATGTGCATGTGTTTGTATCTTTTGTTTCCCCCCCCCCCCCCCCCCCCGGCATCAATTTCCTTTTTAATAATTAATCAATCAACCAATCAACAATAGCAACAACAAACGACAAGTAACATAAGAACTACAAACAGCTAAGTGACTCACATATAAACTACCCAGTGACACAAGATTAAATAGAAGAGATTATCTGACCACAAAACCAAAGGAAGTGAATGGACCACAAGAAAGTAATGAGTCAAATTATAAATACACATTTCACATAACAGTACCAAAGCTCTAGTATATATAACATTACGTTGTATTCTCTTAGTGACTTCACTATTGGACTTTGGATTTTCAAGTAAGAACAAATCTGTTACATAAGGCGGTATAGCTATGACGAACAGCGAGTTGACAAATAAACTTGCCACCACCACTAAACAAATCAATGAACTCGGCTAACTTGGAAGATCTAACTGCGAACGTCTCTCCTGTTCTGTCTCCTTAGCTCATTGCCGTTTTTTTCTTCTCCTAGCATTATTTGGAAGTCTTTTCTCTCGAGTTTCCTGTGCCCACGCTAATATTTACGTTTTTAAGTAGCCTACAGGGATGGACACGCATTGACCTCTTTGAACTTTGCCATATATATATATATATATTACATATATAGTACTTATTACATGAGTCAGAGTGTGATATGGCAGAATATTTCAGGAGTAGGCTAATTTATTTTCACGAGCCAGAGGCGAGTGAAAATAAAGCCTGAGAGAGTGAACTATCTTGCCATGTCACTCTGACAAGTGCATTAAGTGGATTATTTCACACTGGATATCTTTACTACTGTAGTACTAGAGGAAGGGTAACTCACAGTGTATAGTTGGTTGTAGGGACTTTTAGTGAAAAACAGATAAATATGCTTTGCTCAACACAATCCTTTTGCTCTTTTGTAGAAAATAAGTATTTTATTCTTATCATGAACCAGGGATGATTAGCATTGCAATTTGTTCAACATTATTCTTATTAATCCAACACAATCATTTGGCACTTTTGTAGACAATAAAATAAATGCTTTCCTCTTTGTCCCAATACTCTCCTCCAACATTCATGTATGATGTCCAATGTGCTTATTGCATATGTATAACAGTGCATACAATATACACTTTATATAATTAACATATGAATTGTTTGAAGTATAAAATTAATATAAATGTAAATGAAAAAAAAATTATGTACAATAGGGATGCAGTTACAACTATATACAAATTATATATAAATCTCACAATTTTAAATTTTATGCTTCACTTTTCAATTTATTTTCTTCTCTTGTGTCAGTTGAAAGAGAGGTATCATTGCAGTGAACCTTAAAAAAATGAAAGTTTGAATCAATTGATAACATGTTAGAAGTTATAGTTTAATTACACATTCAACACGGGCCTATATCATGGACCTGGTCTAATAAGGGTACATATATCATTAATAATGATGGTTTGCACCTGACTTACTTTACCACCAGCCTGCAGCATTCAATATACACGACATTTATCAACAGAGTAGGGCATGATATGGCTCTCACAAAGGAGCAAGTAGGTTATAAATATTTTGTAGCTTTAGCTTGCATGTTGTTTTATTGTTAATCATTTTTTTACTAGTCCTAGTACACGTAGAGATAATAATTTAACTACTTAATTAATCACATTAAGCTAGCAATAGTTATGTTATTTCTTTTTTATTTTGTGGTTTAATGTTTATGTTTTGATAAATATGCTGTGTAACTTTTGAGTCGTTTCATATTCTTTGATTTTTCATTGAATCAATATTTCATGAACTTACAATATAATTATAGTGTAGAATAGTTCTGCATGCTCAAAGCTATAAAATTTATAGTACACAAGAGTGTGTTTATAATTAGGACAATCCAACCAATTATAAGATTTAAAAAAAAAAGAGCTAACAGTGCCCACCTAATATTATAAATATAAGTTTAACACCGCTGTTCATTTGCTCACCTCTTCATTTGTACTTATAGCAACTAGCTGTGACTATTTGTGAGCTATCCAATACATTTCTTATTTTTCTGAAACAGAGAGCCTTCTTTACTTTATTCCAGACGTAGTCATTCCTCAGAATATGGAAAACAAAAATGAAGCAGCCCTAAGAGAAAGACGAACATCGTATTAAATGAAACAGTAACAAATGCATACATATACACATAAAACGTGCATAAAAACATACATAAATATATGCACGTTATCGTCTTGCTAGCCTGACCCTTTACCTAGTTGGTCTAGTAAGATAATGTATATTACTCTGAGCAAGTGAGATCGTAAGTGAGACAGCATTAGAGGTAAACACATGAACATTGGGTATGCTAGTTAATTATTATTATGTTTATTTAGTATGCAATTTCTTAAATGTATGCTTGGGTTACTTATTTTTCCTATAAATTAGCTTTTTTGGCTAGTTCACAGAGTCAATCTTACTTCAGCTTTCTGTGCAATTATTTGTAGAAACATTTGTTTTACAAGTGCCAAAAGGCTGCTGCGAGTGGTTACAATGGCATTGAAGGCACTTTAATAAAATAATTTCAAATAACTTGGCTGGTTTTCCTAGCTAAGAGTTTGTTGTCAAGTGCTACTGGTACTTGACGTAGCAAATACAACTTCAATTTTTAGTAGCTACTGTAGATCCTGCAGAAACTACCATTTGTTTGGAAAGATTGATGTAAGATATTATTTTGTAGTAGTTGCTAAATTTAATTTTATTTTAGAAGCACGCTTAAACAGGTGGTAGAACATTCACTTAAGATTTATTGAAAATGTAGCCTTTTTATTGTAGAATAACACTGTTTTTCAAATAGATTTTATTTAATAGTATGTGCCAACAAAGAGCTGTAGTTTGAATTACAATTAGTTAGGGACCGATATGCTCACCACTATACATGTATATACGGATAGTATGTGGTATTATTAATGTGCATGTGGATACCCTTCTAAAAATTAATCCTTAAATCCTTAGAACTATTTGTATTTTCAAATCTCAAAGAGTTGCGACGAATGGTACTATTGTACTGAAGATCCTTTACCAAACGTGATTAAAAATAAAACATTTTCCAAACAAAATAGAAAAAAACAAAGGCAATCCAGGGTCATAATTGAGGTTTTAATGACTTGATAATCCATTTTATTTTTTTAATTCTTCCAATTTGACATAACTGTGATGCTAAATTCCTGCATTAGAATTCTCTTCTCACTAAACACTTTCCAGCATTTAGCTAGCTTTTATTTCTTTTCATTTTTAGGTACTTCGTAGGGTGTTACAAACTCATTAATTTTTTTGGTAGCAGAGTGTTGTCAAGAGCTACTGGTAATTCATGTAGTAATAATGTAGCTATTTCATTATGATACTGCCATTAGTCGAAAGAAATGATGTGAGTCATTATTCTCTGTTTGTAAGCTATAATTAAAGTTTAATACCCATTACTTGTACTTATTATAAAAATGCTATTTTTTGTAACTGAGACCTTGTTGTCAAGATTTATTAGTAATCAGAATGGATGCTGCAGAAGCTACCACTATTTGGGAAAATAGAGACAAGAGAGTAATTCTGTATTAACATTACCTAGGGTGAAATAAAGCATAAACAATACTGTGTTTTTATGGAACTTAATAAGGCATGCTTGATCGCCATTTGTGTTCAAGCATATATCCTAGAATAATATTGCTACCCTTTACCAGTCTCATTCTCACCTGAAGAGAGTTTACCACAGTGAAGAGCCATGCAAACACCACAGTGTTTGAATTTACTGCAAATATACCTAGCAACCATGTCAGGCCTAACAGAGGAAGCAAGATGACACTTCCCTTTACAGTGACCCTACATACACACATAGATATGTGTGTATATATGTGTATGTAACAGAAGAGGAGGATACTTGAAAGATAACATCAAAGAATTTCGTCCATGAGAAATATAACCTAAAAAATATAGCTGACATCCCTATATTAGGCCTATTCCTATAAAGCATAATGCCTGTCACTAAATAGTAATATGAAGCTACACTTAAATTAAACATTGATTACATGGCACTACTAACATTTCATAATGATATACATAACTGCATAATAATTTAATTTGTGGTATATTGAAAATCATCAATTCAAAGTCTGAGAAGTGTATAACTCACTTGACGAGTTCCATCGTTGAATTACCTTTCTCTGTTATTTCACTCACATATATTTTTGACTTTAATATGGAAATTATTGTCAGCAGAAGAATGACAGTGTTTATCTGAAATATAATCCAAATATAAAATTTGTTAGTCAGTGACTGAAGGTGTGACAAGGTGATAACTATAGTTAATTGACTTAAGTTGTTTTACAGTTATAGTGTTATATATGACTAGTATATTATGTAGTGTTACAGTGTGAGGGTATATAGTATAGACTGGTATATTATGTAGTGTTACTTATAAAACTTTCTTGTTACAACTATATAGCTTGACATTTTCAATACACTTGTCATAAACGTAAGCTCGTTTAAAACAATCCAACAAGATCTCAATTTTATAAATTACATAATAATGTATATTTATTAAGTGTTTGCAAGCTATATTTCGTATAATAATTTTTACTAAACATTGATATCGAAAAATCTTTAAAACAAATAGAGTAATGAAATACACTTACATTAAACATCAGTAAATTTACTGTTTTTTTAAACTCTGTCTGATATTTATAATGCAAACTTACGCAAGTAATAAGAATGACTGGACCCACAAATGTCCATATAGCTGGTTCACTGGAATTGGCATTGATCCAGCAACTAATGTACATTTATTAGTAAAATATTGTATATTATAAAGAATATACTTTATGTATAATAATCAGATGTAAGTCAACATTACAAAAATATTAGTTGCATATTGTACAAATTAATTTGAACCATTGTTGGCTTGAAAATTTGCTTTAATTTTTAATATTTTTCTTAAAATAATAGATCTAATATTTACTGTGTAGATAGGAATGCAGTGTAGTCTGTTTGGACAGCAAGTGAAAAGAATATTATGATGAAAGTGTAGATGTTTTGATGAAAGGAAGATTGATTGTATGGAGTCTCTCATTTGATATATTGTTAAGTTATCTTGCACTACTATTACATAATCAAAATCAGTCCCAAAAAATAAATGATTACTTACTATGTTTTATTTACTTTTACAGTGAGATATTTTTGGTGCAGAAAACCAGCTGACAGAGATACTAGAGGAATAGGAATCCCTGAGAGAAACACAATCACATGAGAATCAGTAACAATGGCTGAAGAATTCACTTACCCCAACAAACAGGTATTAGTAGATACCATTTGTCTGCCAAGTCCCCAAATACTTTAACTAGCAGTACATACAGTATCACTCCTTCTCCCAACATCCAGAGAAAGGCACACAGAAAGAAGTACTGTATCAGAGATGCCACTATCTTACACAATATCTAATGACAAAGGGAAGTACATATTATTCAAGGTGATACAACACACATTGCATTTTTTCCATCAACAACCCTCCAATTGTTTTAGAACTTAATTAAAACAAAGCAAACCTAATGGTCAATAGGAACTCTAGTCTGTGAGAAAAGTTAAGTTAAAAGTTGGTATTTTGTATCAGTAATCTGGTAAAATGTCAGATTCATTTGAAAAAATTGTTATGATATAGGAATCACATGTTCTCATATTTCTGAGTCTCAAAATCTGTTTTACAGGAAGTTCGTGTTTACCAAATCCTCATTAATTAGTGTTTATCTCCTTCTGGATATTCTTTAATAAGTAAACCTCTAATAAAGGACACTCCAAAAAGCAAACAACCTGTATAAAGTGGACAAACAACTTGCCTCCAATCTTACTTCTTATAGACTTAATACATTTTGAACCTCCAAAATATGGACATATCTGTACTACAGAAAACACAAGTTGATGCCCCATTGCAGCAGAGTTATACATTGGTACTCATCCACTAATGGACACAGTGAACTATTTAACCTCTCTACCTTTGACCTCTCTACCTTTGACCTCTCTACCTCTATTTTCTATCTTTGTCGGCATCGGTGTGACAAACTGAAGTGGCAAACAGACTAGCTACAGCATGGCATCTTTATAGCGCAAGAAATATTGAACTTTGATAAAGAAGGTTGATCTGATTACGACGTTGGACGAGAACATAATGAAAGGCCATGCCTGTAAGTGAGGTGAATATTTTGGTTGTGAGAAAATGTAGATTGTTAGAATAATAACAAAGTTGAAATTTTTGTCCACGTTTCAGTCACGTGCAATGGAAGTTAATGAAGTTGGAAAAGACGGCAATGAAGACCAAGATGACGAAATTGAAGATTGGAATCTTGAAAAACTTTTTACATATATTATAGTGGACAGTTCGGCTGCCTCCATCATATCCATTGTTTAGAGGTCTAATTGTGAACATAATGCTGCAAAGTAATGTCTGAATAAGTGGTCCTCTTCATGAACAGCTGAAGCACTTTAATTTTATTTGTGTGGATGGGTGCATGGGGTTGTTCTAAAAGTGAAGTAAGTTTATAATGTTATGTAATTTTCTTACAGTTTAGTATGTATATTACAAAACTACCAAGTGTCATATTACCAGTAAATAATCATTGGTCAAGGTGTTGTTCATGCCACAAATTGTGTTTATGGACAGGGATGTCTCACTTCAGGCGCCTACATACTGAGGTTATGATTGATTATAATTTATGTTGAATTACGGGGGTCAAATAACACTAGGGTATTTCTAGCCTCTCTAGCCTCGACCCTTAGCTTCCTGTCTTCTTCACCTCTTCTGAAGAAGCCAAATCCACTCCAAATACAAAAATAAGAAGAGCCAATAGCAAAGATATTGCTAGATTGAGATGAACGTACAGAACACCTTTATTGAGCTTTTTTCTGCGACTACAACAAATCATGTACAATTAATTAGAATTTGAAGATAATTTAACAATATCAGGTCTTTCTTAACACAAGTTAAAACTTTAACTTGATGTCTCAGTTATCCTCCTTATGAATCAATGAAATCAAAATCATTGTGGTAGATTTTTCATTGTGGTAGATTTTGACTTCATTTTGGCAAGAAGTCAAAATGTCAGATTAAATTATTAGCTAATGACACTTAAAATAGAGAAAACACAGCCATTATTGTTTCAGCTTAGAAGGATCTTTCATAGATATACCTGAAAATCAGGAGAAAGATTATTGTCAGCAAGAGACTCAATATTGAAACAACACAACCCAAGTAGCTCACTGCATTCAGTGCTTCATGGTGAGCATTACCAAGAGTATCACCAACATCACTAGTAGGACTAACCTGTAAGTACACATTGTGTGTAAATACATACAATACCATACATGTGATCAAAAATGTGCTCTGAACACTGATATGGAATAAAAGTTGCTTTATGTGAAAGGGGAGTGAATACACTCTGACAGCAGAGTGGATTGTTGAAGAACAAGAAAGAAAAAAGACTTCGTATAGTTTGTTCAAGTACTCTAATAATGTTAACAGTATGCCCTTCTCCCATTAAGAAAACGAACTAAAACGTTTTACTAGTTGATATAGCCAAATGTTGAATCAGCTACATGTACAAATGGCAAATGTATACTATTGAAGTTCAGCACTGACAGCTACTCCTTGTGTTTGGACTTGTTCAGAATGAACTACAAACAGGTGACCACTTGCTGTCAATGATACGTAGACTGAATGTAATTTAATTCTATTTTAATAGTATTGATAATGGTGGTACTCACTAAGACAGCAAAACTTGTGAGATGAGTTGTTTCTACTTGAACAGATCCATCAGATAGTAATTTTGTAGATAGACCATTAATATCCCAATCTCTGAAATCATTATCATTATAATTATTGCACTCTTCTTATTATGATGGTTTATTACATACTATATATATACACACATAAATAAACAAACGCTATATACATACATGTATGAGCCAGAGCCAAACTTCAGTGACTGTGGAGGTGGCTAGCCGACATTTTTTCTAATTAATTTTAAGAATATTAGGATCGAAATATTTTTTTAAGAAAAATTAAAATGTAAACTAAACATGCTTATTTAAAGAAGGGCTTTCATTTTTACTTAATGTAGTCAGCAAAAATACACTATATAATAAGGAATTTTAATATACATTCTAATGCTATATTTTAGTTTAAAAGTCAGGGAATTTTTTTTTATTATTATTTATGTTTAAGCAATTCGTACTTCCTAGCTTTAATTTAATACTGATTCTTGTTTAGTAATCATGTCTTTAAGTTCAGTGTTTAGACAGAAAAAGGCTCGTTTAGACTCAAAATATCAGAAATTCCTGACTAAGGTTCACCATGATTCAATTTATCCATTTTAAACTAATTGAATTTATGTGAAAGGCTGCACATGTTCAGTGACATGAAGAGTTAACTTACAATGAAGTGCTTGTGATGCTTAAGAAATATCCATTCAAGGAATAATTATGAGGAATCTCCTATAAAATAGCAAAAAGTACTATACAACAGAAACTTTGTTACATTGATATTGAATTTTGCTTAGAAAAAATAAATAGATACAATTATATAAATGAACTGAATCTTATTTTATGAACGTATCATAATATTGATGAAGTTTAATTTTGATAGGACGTTTTGGTTTTGAGAAACTGAAGCAATTTGTTAAAATTAAATTTCATCTAAAACATCTTGTTACAATTAAACTTCATCAATAACAAAGTGAAGCAATTGACCATTTAATGAAATTGAGTTTCCATATTTTAGAAGAGTGGTGATAAAACAAGGGAACATTGAGGGAGTGGGGGGGGGGGGGGTGTTGGGGCAAGGTTCCCCTTGAATCAAGTTCATTGAAAAAGTATATTTGATTTATACATGTTTTTATACAATTTCATGTTAACTTATGCTCTTCTTACATGAATTAACATTGTAATCTTCATTTTATAATTATTGTTACTTGTTTAATAAATTTTATATGTGGAAATAGATATTTACTGATCGCCCTGAACGTTAAACAATTTACTCAATGTTTTGTGTGTATTGTAAGTGATGAGTAAAGTAATAAGATGTCATTAAAAGTTTTCAAAACATCAATTACTATCAAGTATTATGACATACCTTGTGATTCATTTGTGTGTTATTTTACCTAAAGCTACAATATACAAAGTGTAGATGCTTCAAAATTCAGTCTGTTAGCATTCCTCTGGAAATATTGTAATCTAACAAACCAGATAACTGCAAGTCTATTTTACACAACTATTCATGACTTTCATCACAAACAGAATAATAGATCAATTTCCTTTTATTAACCAATTAGAAATAGAAATCTGAAGCAGTTAGAGTATTGTTTACCTTTTGTGGAGTAAAGGTTAGTTGAATTGGAGCATCTTGAAAGTTGACACAGCTGCTGGGTGAGTTCTCGTTATTAGTGACCACCAATGACAACATGGCACTGACTGGCATTCTGAGTAAACATTTGACAACAGCTTTAATGATGATGATAAGTTAATGTTGAGAGTTAAGAAAAAAATTCTGCTTTAAGGATGCTGTGACATAGCAACGCGCGCGCACTCGTATGCACCACAAGTAACCACAAATATCCGCCGTGCTCGCAATATAAAAAACGACCGCTAACTTAAGCTTACTTAAGGTAATTCAAAGCTTCCAGTCCTCCAATTGTTAAAACAAACGAGGCCCCGCCCCAGTAATAAGTTGTAAAGCACGCAGCTGCTTGATATTGTATTCCTTGGCTTACTTTATCAGTATTCTCCCTAGAGCAGACACTGGCTCCCAGATTGCCTCACTAATGACTCCATTGTTTTAATTTTTTACTGTTGTGCAAACTTCTTCCTGATATATCACTCACGATTTTTTTAATTTTACAGGATTGTGATGACCAGTGATACTTTCTATGAATGTATACAATATAATGATACTTATTTTAAATAAAAAATTATTTTGAAATAGCCAGCTAAATTAATATAAATGAATATTTTGTGATGTAGCTAGCAAGTAAAGATGAATAAACAAATAAAGTGAATAACTAAGTTCAGAAAACTGTACATAAACTGAAACTGTAGAGTTTTCCAGCAGCAAAAATGGTTCACTAATCTATTATAGGTATATACACACACTGAATATGTATCTATCTAGCTTGATAAATGAATCATTTAATTAATAATACATGAACTAAAACATTAAATAATTTCAGACAACTTGTAGCAAATCAGTTGGTGTGCCACAATCCATCTATCGGAACATTCACAGTCAAAGGCACAAACAGAATGCCACATACTGTGAAGTTGTTTCCAAGCCCTGCGATTTCTAGGTGCTACCATACATAGCAGTACAATTAAATATTGGATTAGCTAATCTATAGGTGTCCAAAAAAAAGTGAATTTAACGCAGCTGAGAAGAAATATGCGTAGCCGATTAGAAAGAAAATCTGAAAGAAAAGCTCCAAGTCTTGGTGATTATGAGGTGGTACCTGCGCCAGACTCAACTGCATCCCAACAGGTTTGTATATGGGGGAGGGACAATAGGTTAGATGGCAAGGGAGAAACCACAGATTGCATTGGCAGAATTTTTTTGTTACACAGAGAATACATTTGCATAATATCATTAACTATCAGGTTCATGCACTAGAAGTTATCAATGGCATGCAGAGGATCTGATTTCATTCCTTTCAAATGCATGCTGGAAATATTGGAAAAATGTACTTTTGTTAAAGCAAATACTTTAGAACATAAAGTGGAAATGATTGCTCAATTAATAGGCACTAACTGAGTATTCAATAAAAATTATTAAGTTCTTATAATTGAGGAATTAACTAAATCCTTGCATTTCGTTTTGTGATAGTGACATACTGTTTAGTGATAATGATTATACATAATCATTATTTATGATAACTCACACACATCCTCCTCTGTGCTCGCGTCGATTTTGAATTCTTTGAAGAGTGCAGTCCATTTTAGTATATATTCTATTCTTGATGATATTTGAAATATCATTTCGATTGCATTTTTTGAAATGATTTATCAGAGTGTTAATCAGAATATAAGGATTGTCTAATATCATAGTAGTATTGTTGTATGTCAACTATTTTCTTAAGATTAGATATCAAACTTAACAAAGAGTAGTTGAGGAAGAATCACTGACAACAACTTAATTCGCTCTCTACATGTAACTATATTTTCTTACCTTTGTTACGTAAGTAACTAATCTTTCTCTCCAACTCATTACCACTCGAGAAACGGGTAGTACTAATACGTATTTAAATGGCGCTACAACGGTCTACAAGGAGTCCAGGCATGCGCGTTCGCGGTCCCCGAAAATTTCGCGAATTTAGTCCGGTCCGTGTTTTAGTCTCACCCGAGTGTGGTTTGAATGCAATCAAGTTTCCGCTAAAAGATCTGCGTGGACTAAGTTTTAGTCCTGGAGTCTATTTTGTGTTACTTCTCATAAACTAAGTGTAGAAATGACTCTAAATGTCATACATAGACTGACTACGACCTTAGCTACGAAATGTTCCTTGCAATTTTTTTTAAAAAAAAAAAAATCGGGCGAGCTGCCACGAGGACCAAATGAGCACAATCAACTAGACGAAACAGAGCAGAATTGAGAAAACGTACAACGAAGGATTTGAAGGCAATCAACAAATGTAGCAATAGACAGAAGAATGGGCTCGACAGCGACGACGTTGTGGATTATATACTTGAAGCTGATAAGCTCGTAACTAGAACGAAACAGGCTCCCAAGGCCCGTTCTTTTTATTTAGTTAGTCCATTATTAGTACTCTTTAGGATCCACCATTAGTTGGGCTCTACAAACACCTGGAAAAAGTTAGTAATCCCTAGAACCAAAATCCAATTAATATGAATATTTGTGCGGGCAGTGTCACAGCACCCTTAAAAACTAATTATGAAGGGTTAATAATATATTATTTGTATTTACTTGAAAGTTAATGTCAAGAATCACTCCTTACCGCCCCTCATTCTACACACTTACACAAATACACATAAGAAGGAGGTATAGATGTACCTAAAATCTTTTGGGTTCATTTCTCTGATTGTTTCTTGAACATATCCAGTATAATCAGGATTGATTACGCTTACTCCGATAGTGACATAACAATCTTATATACACACAAACACGCACACACAATTATATAGCACAGACTATGAACAAAATCAACAGCCATTCAGTAATCCATACAAGCTATCATCTTACCTGGTCTTTGGACACCATCCAAGGTGAAATTGACAGAAACCTGTTGTAATATTGTGAAATTCTTCTTCTCTTCATCTACCATAGAAATCATCATTTAGCCAGCATTAGATTTCAAGTTAATGAAATGACTTACTCAAAGGAAAAATAAACTTTCTTGTCCTAGAAGAATCCATTTTAACTATTTTGTATGCTGTAAAGAATTCAAAATGGAAATCTAGATTCTGTAATATTTTTGTCAGTGCCCAGCTGTTTCACACAGGCCAATGTGTGTTTGAAAAGAAATGTGGCACTTATGAACCTATTTTAACTGAATTCATTTTTAATCTATGTAAATTATTAAACATTATTTATGAATTTATAGGAGTAGGTTGATATTAAGTAACAGCATAAAAACCAATCAATTAACATTTTTAATCCAGCTGTTTCTGTTTAATAAAAAGGTGAGAAAATGTATGATTAAAACTTTAAATAAATAAAGTAAAGTAAAAATAAGTTTGTTTTTACCTAAATTTGTTGCTCCAAAGAAGAAATCCTCTGAAATGTTTGCTCTGTCAACAACTAATTGTTCCAACAGTTCTTCTGCAGTGTCCACTACTTCTTTGGTATCTGTAAAACTCTACAAATCGATAAAAGTAAAAATCTGATTTTTTAATGTAATTACACAAATCATTAACTTCTTGAATTTCAGTCATACCCGGTTTAACCAATTAGATGAGTAATTGGACTGGAATATGAAGTCAAGTGTGTTCAAAGCAACCTTCAAAAATGAATGAAATTGTTTTAGAGGATATATGTATTCTTAAACTTAGCATCTTTCTTTACCTCATAGTCATTAAAATTCAATTTCTCCTTATTCATTCGTGCCAGCTGTAATCCTCTTCTGATATTGCGAACCAATGTTCCTACACACAAATCATTTCTGATGTTATACAGAGATCTAAGATAGGTCTTAGCATCATCTTCAACTCCATCATCATCATTGACATCTTCCATGAAGTAGGACAGCTGGCAGAAAATAAATTAGCAATTTAATATAATGAGTAACTAAGTTTTATTAATTCATAACTGACAATATAAATAGTCTGTTAAAATATTCTATTATTCAATATTAAAGTGAGTAAGCATTGTAATTAACTATCAGATTTATGCACTTGAAGTTATCAATGGCATGCAGAGGATCTGATTTCATTCCTTTCAAATGCATGCTGGAAGTATTGGAAAAAAGTACTTTTGTTAAAGCAAATACTTTAGAACATAAAGTGGAAATGATTTGCTCAATTAATACGCACTAACTGAGTATTCAATAAAAATTATTAAGTTCTTATAATTGAGGAATTAACTAAATCCTTGCATTTCGTTTTGTGATAGTGATATACTGTTTAGTGATAGTGATATACATAATCGTTATTTATGATAACTCACACACATCATCCTCTGTGCTCGCATCGATTTTGAATTCTTTGAAGTGCAGTCCATTTTAGTATATATTCTATTCTTGATGATATTTGAAATATCATTTCGATTGCATTTTTTGAAATGATTAATCAGAGCATTAATAAATTCATTAGAGCAAAATATCCTGCAACAAATTCATGGTTGGATTAATATTTGCAATGTATATATATTATATATATATTATATAATATGCATATATATTTTTTGTAGTCACCCATGCTGTAGTAACTGGTACTGCTGGACATGTCATATCCCCTCAAAACAACAATACTTTGTTATTATTTTTTGATCATTTACACCATTAAAATAATATCTGTAGTTAAACCATGACAGGTCTAGGATCAATTGCTAAACAGCTCTCTCTTTCGAATCCTAAGTATTGGAACAGTTATCATCAATATTAACTATGTAATAGTCCAGCCATGAATTTTTGGAGAATCAGTGCTGATAACTGTCTTAATCTTGAGGTCAAAGGCTGAGGAAGAGGGTGGTGACATGGTGTAACTATTTCATACCATAGCTACAAATAAAAGACCAAATAATGAATTGTTTTGAGGAAGAAAATATTTCGTAATATACTATTTATGTTCCCCTAAACAGAAATATGCAACTAAACATTATATTTAATAATAGAATCTAATTTTGAAAACAGATATAATATGTACTGTTAAGTACACACACACATAATATTATATATGATTCCTTTACTTTGACTGGAATGACTAAATATTTAATATTAATACCTTGAAAAGCTATTAACAGCTCCACATTTTGAGGTAAACTGTTTGACACAGCAATATCCAGGCAGTGTTTGAAAGGACCGAGTTAACCTGTGAATATACATTGAAACAATGGAGAGACTTCAGTTTGAAGCTTATTTGGCAAAGTCAACCTTGAATATGGAAGGCTACTAAATATAGTTTTGATTTTAATCTTTTAAGTACTAATATTATTTGGTGGGTAAAGCAATCAGAGTGCAATTTTAAGAATGTAGGCTTAGGGATGGCAAAAAATTGCTCATTGTAAATGGACAAAGAACCATATTGTAGGCACTCAGAATATTTTGAAAACTATTTTTGAGTCAGCCACTGCTCCTTCTACTTACCTAATTGTGCTGTAACCAGCTGTAGCTATGTTTATATTCCCACATGAGAAGGAACGAAGGTTATTGTTCATGGGCGAACCTATTCTATAACTCCGGGTGATCCAGCGTGATTTGTTCTGCACTGCATCAGTGTCTCTAGAATTCTCCACAAATATGATTTTTGGTTTGAAATCCGACTCACAGTGTCTCAAACCCTCTATGTTGACGACCGTGAATTCAAGGTCTAATAGCATGTTCATTGCCAAAGAAAGCACAGAACACATAGACAACGAGCTGAGCACAAGGAGTTTCACCATCATATTTTCAAAATTTCGACTTCTCAAATTGATAGCAATGAACTGAACGAATCCGTTTAGTTTCTATTGTCCTGAGCCCCCAAGAGCCAAGACACCTGGTGCGCTCTATCGCTTCCTTAGGCCGCTTCCTTAGGCGTTTTCCAAAAGCTGGACTGTGTCTCCAGGACGGAAAGTGGGTAAAATAGATAAAAAAAAATTCAATGAAGTTGGGAGATCATAGTTTCCGGTGTCGCAGTGAATACTGTGCCCCGTGAATAATGTCCCCCAGACAAAATTCACCAGTGAATAATGTCCGGCCGGCCATTATTCACCGGTGAATAATGTCCCCCCAGTGAATAATGTCCCCCCACTGCTCGAGTCAGACTCAGACGGCTAATAGTTATATTTTTGGATTACCCTTTGCCATACTACTACGCTGGTTGGAGATGGAGAACTAAGATCATATTTAGGATTTTTTGTACTCTGGTATAACCCTGATTCGTTCACCAAGAACCATAAACGAGTACTGTGAAGGATAACCAAAAATATTAAGGTCTGTGAACCACCAGTGATGAAATTCCACTTGAAAGTGATGACGAAAGTGAAGAAGATACTTTTACAGCATTTAGCTAGTTATATTAAGTAATTTTGAGTATTATGGTCTTACTTCAAATTCATTATGATCCAGACAACCCATGCTTACATCACTATGTGTCCAATCATGTTTTAAAGATGCCAGTTTCACTATTCACTGGTGAAAAATGTCCTGGGGACAGCTTAGAGGGGGGACAAAATTCACTACTACACCGGCCTGTCCCGTACGACATGACCGACTCCTGGAAGCTTGTCTTTACTAACGTTAATTCAGAGAGCGAGCGAAGCGAGCGAAGCTGACTATCAGTCGTGTTCAATTGAGATTTCAGATGTATGTATGTATAGTACGTCCAAATATTTCGCCCGCGCTTCCAATTACGTAAGTTAGGTAAAGCGTTCACAGTTCCAGTATTTTTCAATTAACGATCGCGGAGAATCCTGCTGCACAGCCTTACGCAACTCTGTTTCAACCAAAACGTTTATAGCTACTCTCTTCTTGAAACAATTGTGAAGTCTTTGTCAAGCTGCGCTTCTTTGCCACTGCTTTCTAAGTTTATTCAGGTAATTCTGTTACTGTTAACTCTTCATGCCTAATCAGGTAGATGTAATTTCTGTCCTATTTTTCTGTAAAAAGAGTCTGCTCGCTCGCCATGCATTTGCGCTATTCGAGCGCACCACTAGTAAATGTACCAAGAAACACCATCCCACCCGCAATTGACATTATACGCGCGGTACAGAATGAAGACTTCACTTTTGATGTTGACTCTGTTATTATGGAGTATAGTTGTTGATTAAAAAAAACAACCCTAGCTTATGACAGAGGTATCAGGAACAATACTGAAGCCAAAGTTTACAATGTTTAGCTTTCATAATGAGTAAGCGGAAGTTGGAATAGCATATTAGGCAATACAATGGTGGTTTTGATTTGATGCTCATACAATTACAATCTAAAGTATATATCTTCCAATAACTAGTAACTTCGACTAGGAATCTGAAATGACGAAATTAGTACCGAAAATTAGGCTGTAGAATAATTAAGCTGTTTACTTGTCGCTATTATAGTAAATACGGCTTTAACTTTCAGTTTATTTAAGTTGCAAATAAAATTATGTGAGCAGTTCATAGTAACTGTACTTTATAGTAGTAATCCCTGAGTGTGTTGCGTATTTATCCATTTCTCTTAATTTATAACCTAATGCTTAAAGAATCTAAACACAAACTATTTTATAATTGTCACAATTTATTTGGCCACTAAGTTACAGATTATCAACGAGACACAAATACAATGATGAGACAGAGATAACTCTTAGCTCTAACTGAATTGTGCATTACTGACTGTCTCCTGGTCTAGTAAGAACTGCAATGTCAGAAGAAGAATATTTGTGAGTGCACGTATTTGCATCAGCCACTCTGCGCCCACTATGGTGGTATAACTCAACACCAGATACAGAAGCCTCATATCATACTGCGCCTAGCCTACGAAGAGTGATAATTTCAGTAGATGGCTGTGAGTTAAGTAAATATAACCTCATTAACAGCGCGCGCTGCAGAGCAGGGTAGCTCTTGCGTGGACTTAGTTTTTTCTCACCGTATGGTGCGTAATCCTGGCTTCTGTGGGTCATTGTGCCTGTTGTGTTCAATAATACCAAAGATAATATTATCAAACCTACTCTGAAATTTCTCGAATGAAGCTTAGTACTCAATATTGCGGTATGCTAGCTTTTTGTTAGTGTGTCATTCCAGTTACTATTTTCTTTCTATTTAATGATTAAATATATAGTGAATTAAAAAAGAGAGAATGTGAGTAAATGGTGCTAAATATGATGGCTATAAAAACGAAACTAAGTAGGGTGTGTTTACTGACTAAGTTGAGTCACCACGCCTTTTTTGAGATATCAGAGAAACGAGGCCAGAGGCTTCCAACATTATCAATGAGTCAGGCTCATTGCCTACAATCAGAGGCAGCTGAGGATGTGAGGAAAGATTGACGGAAGGAACAAAACATGAGGAAATATCTATAATGATGTCAGCATGTCAGTTAAGCAATTTTGTGTAAAAATCGGAAGATCCTAAATTAAGAAAGCATTTATTGAGTAATTTGAAGTCACCAAAACTGCATGTTACTATCATTTCAAATCCCTAAGCACAGGAGTGATCATACATCATTTGTCATATTATTAGTAGGTACTGAAGTCACGCCCACTTAAGATGACACTATATCATCTACTGTAATCAAATGTAATTTACAACTTAGTGGAATATTTTAGTTTTACATTATTACTATATTAATAATGAAGCATACCTTTAGTATTAAAAGATCCATAAATCATATCCTTTACCAGTTACTAGCCAAATATCATTGTAATTGTAAAATAATTATTTACCTTATACTTTTCAAAATAATCAATAAAATGCACCAATAGTTAGCTATATTTTACATTCATACATTCAAGTCACAAAATTCAGTTTTTAATCATAAAAGTAAGTTATTATTATAGTCCAAAAATAATGAATTAATCATCTCTTTCATATCTTTTCCTATGAATCTTTATCTTTCAATAACTGTCGTCTCTATTTCAGAAGAAATATTGCTTGTGATCTCACTCTGAAATGATCAGAAATAATAGCATGATACAATTTCACACTTTAAACTTAAGGCTCAAAGATTTCCCACACTACTGCACATTATTCTTGAAACTTGTACATTATTCACATTAGTAAATTGCCTGTAAAATAATATGTTTGGAGAAAATTATGTTTCAATTGAAATACATAGAACGAAGAAAGTGAAATTGTACCATAATAGAGTGAACTAGCATAGTAGCTAAGTGAAGTAGTCGTGCACGAGTGCAGCATTAGGCTTGCAAATGTATAGTTGGAGTAGTTTCTAGTTGGATACTATGCTATTCTTTTGCACATTAATTGTATTGGAAGTATTTTAACGGATTTAGAGGAGCCATTTGTTAAGAAAGAAGTCCTGGAGGAAGCCAATCTTGAAATCTAGAGATATAGTGAGTGATCGATACAGTGCAGTTATTGTGAATGTGATAAACAACTTGGTTTATAGTAACTGATAGCATGGATAACCTGTGCTATTCTGGATTAATGCCGTTTGAAAAATAATAATTGTGAAATAGCACTTGTAAAACAATTGAAATAGCACTCGACTTAGCCTCATGCTATTTCACTCGAGTTATCTGTTCTATTAATCCCGGAATAGCATGGTGCCATGTTATTACTCTTATTCATTTTAAATGTATACATAAATAATATTATATTTATATTCATATACATATTATATTGTGCAATACTAACCTCTCCCTTTATCGTTGATTCTGTTCTATTACTTGAACTGAAGGTAAAAGCTTGTGAAGAAGTTTGATATCCTTTAATTTTCCTTAGGCCAAATATTGTTTTTACTTTTCCCCATATGTATTCATTTCTCAGAACATGAATAAGAAATATGAGACTTCCCTAAAACAAGAAAAAAAATTTCTGAGTCAAACATTGCTTTCAGTAGATAAGATAAGATTACACTCATATGCCGAAGGATTTAATGTTCATTTTGTTTATCTATTTTACCAAAGTTAAGTTAAATGAGTACTTATTCTTGCACATAAGATGTTTAATAGCAGAATTAAATTGCTAATGACAATTCTTATGTGTACTCATCCTGCTAATAGACAAACATAACATACATTATTTAATTAGATTTAATTACTTTAGGTGCTGCCTCAGAGAGAATTACTGTTTTTAAGGTTCTGAAGACTCTAGGCTGTAGTGTCCAGAGCACAACGAGGGCACTACTTAGGGCCTGAGGGAGCATAAAAGTGGTATTTCATGATGGCTTTGCAGCATCTAATTTAGGATGTAGCGACTGCTCCTAACAACACAATTTTAAAATATATACATAGTTAAATTTGCATAATGGCAGCTTTACTTGTAAATAAATAATTCTAAGATAAACTTGCAGAGTCCAGAGATGGTTACGGTAGGTCTTCATTTTTAATACATATAGCTTTGTTAATACATACGTATACATGCAATATTATATTACAAAAGAGAATGACAATTTTGTAAATCTCATTATTGTAGTGATTATTATCACTGTCATGTAAATAATTTCACATGATATGAGGTTCATATATCATAGGTTTATCTGTCAATTTTCAATTTGTCATGATGAAGAGGGTGTGGTTAACAATAAATAAGTGTGATTAACAAAAGTGTGTGTGGTTAGAAAATTAGTTTGTTAAATAAAAGCGAATGTTATCTAAATAATATTATATGTATTCCTTATACTAATTCAGCACACATTTCATAAAAAAATTAATATGGTCAAGTATTGTACAATACCCATTAAAATATTTAGTGTTCAAATTATGAAATACTTCCTGATTACAATCAGTTATAGCTAAAGAAATTACAGATGCAGTATCACTCGATTTTTGTTTGTAGCTAAAAATTTTCATTTTTCTTGCTTTACCTGGTCATTTGTTTCATTTGGTACCAACCAGTTTGAAAAGAAAGGTAAAATGCTTTAATGCCCTTAGCAGAACTGCTGTGACAAATTTCATGACAAATTTAGTTCTGAGACCTTTATATAAGCTACTATTGCTTTTTTATCAATAGTTTTTTTTATCTCTAATTCTTTGCATAAGATATAATAAATAAGGAATAGATCAGATAATTTTATGTACAGTGATATTATTTACGTATACTTGAAGAGATCCATTGTAGAATTGTTTTTATCACTTATGCTTCCTACAGATACTTTAGTCCTCACTTCACTATGGAGGCAAGTGTAAGCAGCAAAATTACTGTGTTTATCTAAAAACCAAATGATCAACACATTATAATTAAAATACAAACTAATAATTCCTGTACATTCTGTTTAGATTACATAGCCAACTTCTACTACTAGGCTGCTCAAATAGAATAAAAAGTGCTCATTATTATTGATGCTATAATTACAGGGTTGTATTAATTATGGCTTTACAGTGAAGTCATTGGGAATAATAATAATAATTCCTTACACTTGCTATTAAGATGATGGGACCCACAAAAGTCCAGATGTCAGGATCACTAGGATTTGCATTTATCCAACAACTGTAAAGAACAGTTACTGAATTACAAATGGTGATATATTTGCTATTATTTAAACAGATTATTATAATAGAAAAAACTTAATAAAATAAACAATCATGTCAAAACAACAAACTCAAAGCAACTGCTGTTTCATACTCAAATACATAGATTTTACATAATATTAAAATTTTTATTATTAAGATAGACATAGTTATTCAGTTGAATTTTATCTGGCCTCTCTGAGAGTGTAGTAAGCTCTTGAATAAATTAAATGTGACTCATTCAAATTTATAAGGGTCTTCCAACTTACTTTCCATCAATTAAAGAAAGAATTCATTCTATTTGACATAATGTCTTGGATAGTAGAGAGTGAGAAATAAGACACATTGTTTCAGCTGAGAGATCTCTTATTAAAACCTCACATGCATGTGTGAGAGGGTTAAAGTGGTCATCCTGTTTGTTTGTTTGTCCATTTGTCTATCTGTTTGTCACCCTCTGATTTTGGAGATGACAATTAAACCATTAATTTAGGTATGAACTGACTTTATTATTTTCGATTAATTATTATAGGAATAATTTGACAAATACTCTCTAATTCATTATTGAAAACCAAAGCAAATGCTAGGATGATGCTACAGAGACTATTCCATGCTAGAATATGCGTGTGCAATGTATTTATGTGTGTGGTTGTGTGCATGTATATATTATATATGTATGTGGAATATATATGTATGTGAAGTATGTGTGTCTGTGTGTGGTGAGGTGAGCATGAATACATTTGAATAAACAAATAAGACAGTACATCAATATTTTAATTTATTCAATATATTTATTCCATCCAGTACTGAAAATCCTACCTCAATATCTGAAGCAAGGTCTTTGTAATTAAAAAAGATAGTTCAGCATTGAAGGTGTCATGTGTTTTTATTATATAGGCAAAGAATGACCCATGATTCCCAACCTGGACTTATCACTGTCACCTACGGCGGAATCTGTTGTTATTCTGATCCGTGTTAGCTGTAGATATGCTACACTAAGTTATAAACTAGGAAATTTAATTCATATTTTAATTAATTACATTTTTCTATTATTAATTTAGTTGTTATAATCATTCTAATTTCTGTTATTGCAAAATTACTGAATATACTTAACCCTCTCACTGGCTGATCAAATTTAATATTTTCCATTGTTATAGATCAATAATGCTTAATTAAATATTAAGCCTAAGTACTGTCATAAGTATCTAACCAAGTCTAATGAAGAACATTGAAAACGTTACGACTATACAAGGCCAATATGGATAATTAGGAGAGCCCCTTACAATATATTGGAATGCATTTAAATAATCATACTATTTTGTAAGTAGTTTTAGCAGCTCAATAATAACGGATTTTGACCACCACTCACTCACTAAAATAGCAAAGCTTGTAAGGTGAGTTGTGCTGACTTGAATGAAATCATCAGACGGGCCAATTTGTGTGGATAAATTATCAGTTTTCCATTCTCTATAAATAAAAAAAATTATAACAGTCAAATCAGTGCACTGGCAAAATATCACTCTGTAATTAAAGCTTTGAATTATGAAACAAGAAACAAAAAATAAAAAATAAAAAAATAAAAAAAGAAAGAAAGGGAATAATGTAAAAATCAATTTAATTGAATGAGGGATTATTTTATCTGAAGGAAATCTGATTCTCTTTCTGGCAACACTTTGCATGTGTTTTTTGCTCGTTAGTAGTAATTAACGCAACATTCCTATAGCTCAATTGGTCTGATTACTTTAATCATGCATTTAGCCTATCATGATCAAGTACAGCTGTGTTCATTTTAATTATTTACATGTGATAAACAAACAGCATAATATTCTTTTGGCTATATTTCTTCTCTGTACAAACTAAGTAGCTAAATTATAGCTGACCTTAAATTATTATATCCATAGCTATAGCTACAATGCAAACTTCAATGTTCACTATAAAAACATTGAACATAATAAGAGCTTATTAATGCGCAACTTACATAGTCTCGCCATTAATACTCAGAAATAATTCTTTATAATAATAATTACTTGTAAGCTGAAATATAAACAATTACAACTGAAGTTATATACCTGTTTAAGTTTCACAAGCTAATAGATTGCTATTACAAACATTGCAATTGACAAATTAGTCGTTGTCTTCTTTAAAGAATAAAGTTCTGGGAGATATGTTTTTAATGGAATATATGTATACATAATAATGAATAAATCCAAATAGCACTATCGAACACAAATTGCTTGGCATCATCTCTTTATTCATGTTATGCTGAAGTGTATCATTAAATATCTTGAATACTCCTCCATTCTAATTATTCAGATAAATAGCATTCTATTGTTGCCACAAAATTGTAATAATGGTATTAAAACTTACTAGTTAACTTACTAGTTAAAAATAGTTAATATACTAAATATTCGCTTACTATTTGCGGAGTAAATGTTAACTGAATTATAGGACTCTGAGTGAAGTCAATACTGCTAACATCCTCAGATTCATCCAAAGGTAGAACCACAACTGATAACATTACACTAACTGGAAATCTAGGCACAGAATTAGAATCATTTTGTCTTCAAAATAATTGTATACACCAAAAAATTGGTCCTGTTGAGTGTTGTATTGTAGTAAGAATTTGTACACCAATAATGACTTAATTAAGTTTCTTGTCAATATTATGTTTAACTTGAGGATAATGCATGGAAAGTAATAGCTTCAAGTTTTAAAGTAACACTTTTATTTTAATTGGTGAATGTTTTTTTTAATAAACGCCATAATCCTAATCTTTTATTTTTTTAATCATCATTATGTTCAGTCAAATAGTGCTAAAAATTATTAAAATGCTCCCAAAATACTACTGCAGTTGCACTATTGTAGAAAATTTGAGTTTGAGTTCCACTCATCATATTAAAATCATTATCTCACCTAACTCACCTAACTCACCTATTATCACTTCCATTCATCTTATTAATAGTTTCTTGAATGTATTGAGGATAGTTGATGCTAATAATGCCCACCCCAATTGTAATATTACAATCTACAGAATACAATGTATTAGAATAGTATCGTAATATCAGTCACCAATAAGTGCAATATGAGTACTTATTTGGGTAGTTACTTAATTCCATTCACCAAATACTAAAGCAACATGGCAATATACACATCAATGAAGCACCAAATGTTGCTGCTCTTACTTCTAATTTCCTTGTTGGCAAATGAAAGATTGAAAGAAGCCATTTGAAAAAGTGCTGAACTTTTGTCCTTATCTTCCATTGAATTAAAGTTATCTTCAAATGTATTATAATCATATACATACAAAATCATTCACTTTGTGGAAATGAAAAAGTTGGTAGACCCAGAGTATTTATTTTCATTACATCATAGGCTGCAAATACATTTTTTCACATAAGATTATTTAATACAGTCTTTGAGTACTGATTAATTATTATATTGTACTACTTTTTATTGCCATGTGCAATTTACTTTTTCAGAGAGTACTACAACAGTATACTCAAACTCCTCTTATCCAGGACTTTCCAGGGGCACTCCCCTCTACTGGGCACCCCAATACTGCATTATTGGTGTAGTAAGATCAGCTGGTCCCTCAAGTGTACTGAGAGTTGTAGAATCAACTTACAGCTGCTGGCTTGAGTAAAGGGTACAGTAAATATACAGCAGCTAGATTATCTTCCCAGCTGGGCTCCCACCCTGTTCACCCCAATCATAAATGTCTATGTCTACTAAGCAGCCTACTAAGCAAAGTAATAGCAAATCAGTTCCATCTAAACAGAAAAGGTGTGTGCTGTCCTCAGATACAAATAATTGTAATTATAAAATAAGTTATTACAATTCAAGTGCAAATATAATTGATCTCTCAGATACCATATTTCTGAGTTACTGCCTGGTCCCTAGCTGCCCATATTAGGGGAGTTTGAGTGTATATACAATTTAAAAATTTTCAAATCTTATTTAAAAAAGTTGATTTATGAAGATAGCATTACCGATTGAACTCTGCAAACTCATTCTATTCAGAAAGTCAGCATTGTATTGTGGGCATAATATTATACACAATTTTCTAGGAGTAATAAAGATAAAATAAAATAAATTATAGTTTTATTGAAACTATAATGCTTGCCAATATTGTGCTTTTCCAAAGAGAAATCTTTGGTAAGGGTTGCTCTGTCTTGAGATAATCGAATCAGAAGTTCCTCTTCTACTATTTCTTGAATATCATTATATGGTCAGCTGTCATGTAGTGGTTGTCACCTGTGGTTTAACGCCCAACGCCCACCTGTGGTGTTGCCTATGGCTTTCTCAGTGTGAGTAATGAAATGGGGATTGAAAGAACTATTATAAAGAATAGCAATGGTTATGTCATATATATAAATGCTAAATATTAGCAGTTTAGTGGCTCTCGTATTCCCCCAGAATGATATCTTGGACATGCCAGTTCTGGGAGTAATGCAGTGAAATAAAAATCGTCCAGTTTCTTGAGGTTTCTTTCCCATGTGTAGATTCGCTGTACATGGAGATCAATGTCTGTTCTAACAACAAAATCGCATCATTGTCTATGCGTACAATATAGCTGTGCCTGAATTTGGTGAAAATAGTCATGATTCGTTTTTAATGTTAATTTATTGTCTTTTGTATTAGAGCAAAATGATGATTTTTCGGCTGCTTCAGCCAAAGTAAGATTGCGTGCAATGTAAGGGTTTTTTTATTTCTACCAAGCCTAGTGAATGCTCAGTTTCACTAGGATCTGTGACCAATCCGTCCACATGTGTTAGCATTCATGATTTCAACATTTCAGGCTTGACTTACATTCTAGTTCGTCTTCTTCCAGTTCCAACTCTTTTTCTGGATTCGACTGGGCAGCACCTTCCTGCACTGGAGGATTCTCAGAAGCCAGGTGTCTATTCTTTGCTGAAGAACAAAAGTCTGGATTGCAAAGCTGGTGATTCCCAAAACAGTGATTGGGCCCATTCTTAAGATCAGCTCTTAAGAGTTTCACACCCAGCCTTCTGACTGGCTCTTTGCTGCGCATTTTGATAGCACAGTGAGCTGCACTTACCAGCCTTCTCCTCATGTTTTCCATGAGACCACTACTTCCCTTGTATGCTGGGTTCTCACTGACCAACTTTTCCAAAGCACTTCTGTAGCACTTGCAGATGTGGTTAGCACACTCCAGCTTTTTTATGCAGTGACCCCAGCCAGGAACCTGCTGAATAAGCGAAGGATACACCGAGCTATCCCCATCTCCAATCACTGTGGTGTATTGAACTCCATGCAACTTCTCAGCAGCAATAAATCCCTCGACAATTGCATCTGTCTCCATTTCTGAAGATGATGCTTCCCAGTTCTTAAAACAATGGTGCTTCTCTTTGGGGAAGTTTTGAGCACAAGCCGAGCAAAACTTGTTGTGCACCCCTACATGCTTGCCAGTTGCTTTTCCTACAATAATCCCAACCCCCGAATCGGCATTGTAGGAATGCTTATGACTCCGCTTACTCCAGCCTCCATCCACAATCACTGCAATTGCAGGGACTCCCTCATGGTAAGAACCGGCCTGTTCTGCCAACCTCTTCTCTACTCTACCTGCCTCCAGCATGGACTCACTCAGTTTCTCCTTCCACCACTCCCCTATGTCCTGCTCAGTTTGGATGAAGGCCGACTTGGTCATCACTGGCACCCCCAAAACTTCCATAGCTTCCTCAAGATGGCTATGTCCACTTCCCGTCACCATTTGGCCCCATTACTGCTGCAAAATTGTGGTTTGCTTTGAAGTGATGGAGAGTGTGATAGTTACTTAGCATTGATTATTGGAATGTGACTATATCTGGAAGTAAAAAATCCATTAAGATAGTTAGCAGCACAGTAAATCCTTAGCTCAATCGTCAAAAGTCACTCATGATACTTATAAAGGCATTCTGGATATAAAAATAGTTCACATGTGAAGTATAAAAACAAGAGGTAGGACTGAACAACAACTTGTGATATAATAGTTTTCTATGTGAGCATATTAATATCAACTGTGAAAGAACTGACTGGGGTAAACTACGACACGAGGGAGAGCAGGAACATGGATATGACATGGCTCATGGTTAAGTCACACGGGCAACTTCCTTAAATATCAATACATGAAACTAAAAACACATCTAAAACATCTCTGATGGCATATAATATGCTGTTATGATTCCAGTAATGTTGATGTATATATTCTCTACATCGACAGATGTTCATGCATGCAATATGGTCAGTATTAACCAGGCAAAATACATTGGAAAAGCTTTTTTTAACACTGATTTGGATGAAGAATCTGTTAGGGGATTGTTCTGCTAAATGCCAAAGAATGTCTTATGTGTTGTTGATAGGACTCACAATACAGACACATTTGCTCCATTCATATCAGGTACCACACATGTGCACACTCCCAGAGGTCCTGATAGATGGCTAGTCTAACTTGTTCAGTGTAGAGATAGTGAGTAAATACTTTAGAAGCACCACCAAGTTCCCCAGCAGAATGAGTTGGAGTGTTATTAGGATCTAACAAGCCTCCAATACCTCCTCCATTAGGATTATCACTACCTCTACAACACTGAGTATTGACATTAGTAATGGCACAAACTAATGTAGATCCAGTTTGAGTACAATCTGTTGATTGTTCTCCAATATCAGCGATGTTAATGGAGGATCGGTTGTAGAAAACACCATTCCATGAAATGTACCGACCAATGGAATAAGGAAATAGTAACACAAGATATCTCAACATTAATTTGCAGTAAACATTGTTTACAAAAAACAACAAATGTCATTTGTTGTGCAGTTAACTACAATAAGAGTGAAGAAAGTATAAGTAATCAGAAAATGTGTAGTCCAGGTGTCAGTGACCAAACCTGGAAGTCCTCACAGGCCATGTTTGTTATGGTTGTAATTAAATAACAGTGTTATTCTTGACATAGCTATTATGAAGTTATTTTTTCAATGTGGAATAAGTTTTCTGCTTCATTGTATACTCAGTCCTACAACGTAAATACTAGGCACATAATTTGCATCCTTGCAGCAACTAATTATAGTTACTGCACCTCTTTTTGAATCTGCCTAACATATTCGAACATTGAAAGAGTACAACTTATTTGTCTATAATAAAATCATTAAATCAGGACATTACAGCATATCTTGCTCTTCTGCCACTGAAATTGTTTTGTAATAAACACAATACTAATTACATTGACATGGTCTCTAAACGACCTAATTGCTTGAAGAACATTTATATGTACATAGATGTAGGATAAATTAAAATGTTATTTAGACTTCTAAATGTATTACCTACAGGAAAAAGGCTCAATCCTCACAATTAGTATACAGTATTAGCCTGAGAACTAAAAGGCAGTGTAAACAACTATGAAATAGTAACAGTGATGCAACCGGCTAAATATGATACATAGTCCAACCGTGTGAAATACAAAGAATCTTGAAGACAACAATAAGAGAAATATTACAGAACTAATCAACAACGAGTTCTCCATATACCTCAATTCAAGTTTTTTCATAATTATGATATTTAACATTTAAATTAGCTACTATGAGGAAGCAAAACTAATTCAATGGAAAAATAACGACGATAGCACATTGGTAAGAAGATCTGGCCTCGCAAAGCAAGCTGGTTAGACCTAAACGCTTGAATTTCCTAACCTTTAAATGCCAACTAACAGAAGTAGACTACGAGAGCCCATAACTAAAGAGCTGCTAAAGACTCGCTACTTCTTAGCAACACAGATGAATCACCTGTAGCTATACTTCAGCAAACTGTTTACAAGGTTAAACACATCAACTATAAGTGCTGCTGAACACTGTACTGGACCTTCTAGATGAGGACAGAAATTATATTTGATGAATACACAACTAATACTCTGTTTTTAGTTCTTTTCTTACTCATACAATAATTAAATTTTAAAACAATCATCTTTTATAAGCTTGTATAAATGTAGATAGGCCAGTTCACTTGCCATTAGTGCAGGAACACACCACCAGTCCATGTGTATTTAATAAAATATACCGAATTCTGCACTCCATATGCATTACAAATCCTAGAGTGATGTAGCTCTTACCATGCCTTATACTTGTACATTTACTATTCTCCATAATATCTTGTTTTGTAGCTGAAAGCCTTGCTAAAGCAATCTACTGCTACTATTTACTCAAAACCTGAGAACAAATATTGAAAGTTGTTTTTTGTGTAGTCTCAGAAATGGAATAATGTTTATCTGTGGTTTACTTATAGTGACAAACATTTCTATACAGACAAATGTCCATACACACAATACGGCTAGTGTTAACAAAAGAAAATACAATTCAAACGCTTTTATAACTGACTCGAGTGAGAAAATCCTAAGTGATTGTTATTGGTATGGCTAGGTACATATTTATTAGATAATAAGTATGCATTTGAAAAAGAATATCGATCCAAATAAGTAATAATCAAATGTGAAATTTTGGAAAATTGCAGAAAAAGAAAATGTAGTATCACTGCCGTACTATATAAGTGGAAAAATACTTTTAAGCATAAAAATATTGAGTAAATTACCAGCACTTGTGTTATCAATATCATACTATCATAATGATTAGAAACAGTCATTTTTAAGAGTTCAGATAATACTCATGAGTTTATGGACTTCTTATTATCTGGTTTTCTCAATCTTAGCTACTCAGTTGGAAATAAAACTGAAAATTGAGTAGTCCATAAACTCAATAATTAATACTACTATAATGATCAGATTAATTGACATATTATTTGTCAAAGAATGTCTTATGTGTTGTTGATAGGACTCACAATACCTGTTCTATTAGTAATCGTAATAGTAGCAGACACATCCACTCCATTCATATCAGGCACCACACATGTGTACACTCCCAGAGGTCCTGATGGAGTACCACCTACTATGGATAGTCTCACTTGTTCTGTGTGGGGGTAGCGAGTAAATACATTAGTAGCACCACTAAGTGCATTAGGAGAAGGAATTTGTCTGTTACTAGGATCAAACCAGTCACCAATACCTCCACCATTAGGATTATCAGCACCTCTACAACACTCAGTATTGACATTAGTAGTGACACAAATTAATGTAGATCCAGCATCTGAACGATCTCCTGGCTGTTCTCCAATATCAGTGATGTTAATGGAGGATCCAGGATTGTAGATAACACCATCCAGTGAGAAGTACAGGCCAGTAGAAGTAGGAACTAATAGCACACAACAAAAAAAGTACTCTAACCAATTGTATTGTGACTAAAGCATAAATTAATTTATACTAGTATTGTTTACAAAAAGCAAATTGTCATTTTATGTGAAGTTTAACTATGATAAGAGTGTAGAAATAGGGACTAAAAGTAATTTCATTCTTTGTGAATAAAAGAAGACAATAAAATAAGTACAAAGATGAAAGTGAGGAAACCAATAATGAGGAGTAATGCAAGGAGCATGAGGGAATAGAATAAATACACACAAGATTATTAAGATTTAGCTATAAATATAAAGTCAATCTTCAACTGGAGTATGAATCTTCTACCACGTTTATCCATCAATTGTGTTCAACTAGTTCCACAGAGATCGAAAGACACAAAATCAAGGCTAATGATTTTTCTTCTTAATTTTAATTATCTTATTGTAGTAACATTCACCTTGAATAATGAACCCAGGCTGCCAGAAGATATGCAAATGTTTAACTAATACTGCTATTTTTTTGTATGAAAAAACTGGAGCAATACATTTTAGTAAGCCAAAATGACCTATTTACTACCCCATGCTGAAACATTACTTATGGGTGTTGTTATTATGAGGTCAAAAGTCTGTTATTGAATAATGAAAATGATGCGAGACTTCTATAGCCCATAGTGGTCCTTCATCAATATTAATACCAAAACAGCTTTATGTAGAAGTTAATCCTAGAATGTTGAAGCTTTTACAATGTATAGTACTTTGTAGCTACATTCACAATTCTCCATAATTACCCGCTTTTGTATGTGAATATTTCAAAAGCCCTTATGTTTTGTTTCTTTAACTCCCTATTTAATGCATAAAGACTGTGTATATCACTCATGAAGTACAAAAATATTTAAACCCATATGTATTAAATATTTAAAATTTTCAGTATAGGGTTAAAATAGGTTCTCTTGTTTAATTTTATACTATCTATGCTTGCTCACAAGTGTACAACACATTTGCAAGGTAAATTACAATGATAACAGCATTAGTTTGTGCCTGCACATGAATATAATTAATGTTTAGTGAATGATCCATGTTTGTTGTTGCTCATTCTCTTGAGTGTGAATTTCACACTAAGCGTACATTCCAACTAGGTGAAAATTGTGAAGGACATGCTATGCACTGATCTTGGGCATTCACACCACCCAATTGGTGTGAATTTGGTGGGTTTACTTACTTAAGTTTATACAATACAGCTCCAAATTATTTTGTCCCAATAAGTTTACCCTTCACAGCCATTACATGAAAATGAAACATCTCCATAATATCTTTGCAGGTAAATATGTTATTGTGATTCCAGCAACAATAATGTATATATTTCTATGTTGACAAAGGTCCATGGTCACAATGTGGTCAGTACTAACCAGGAAAATACACTGGAAAAGTTATTATAATTGACTTGGATGAGGAAACTGCTAGGGGATTGTTCTGCTACAACTACGGTTCATGATTATACCTTAGGTAATCAAATGTGCAAGAATTAGGAATTGTATTCCATAAACATTATAATAAGCATTTGAAGAATATCACTCATAAAAAGTAATATTCAAATTGAAGATAAAACAATGTATTGGTCACTAATCTAACTCCTCATGTTATAAATAAAGAAAGCAGCTGCATTATCAATGGCAGTACTGATTTAGTGGCAAAATACTACTAAGAATCAAAATATTGACTAAATCACAAACAATTGTGCCATCCGTATCATACTACTATCATAAAATGATTTGGAAGAGTTACTCTTAATGTTGTTCAGTTAATACACATTGAGTTTGTGAGCTACTCATTGTCTGGTTTTTTATTTAATCCACAACATTTCCATCAAGTTTGCTCAATCTTACTCAGTTGGAAATAAAACTAAATAATTTTAGTAGTCCATAAACCCAATAATTAATACTATTATGATGATCAAATTATTCGACTTATTATGTGTCAAAGAATGTTCTATGTGTTGTTAATAGGACTCACAAAACCTACTCTATCGGTAATTGAAATAATAGCAGACACATCTACTCTATTCATAGGGAGACTTAGTTCAACTAATGCTAAAGGAACCTACTGCTTGTAATTACTGTGGCAGAGAAAAACACTGAAAATTGATTTTCTATTGTCTCAATCCAATTTTTATGGGTGTAGTCTCGGATATGGAATGACGTTTATTTGTGTACTTATAGCAACTGCACTGTAATGAAAACAATAATGTTTGCCAAGGGTCCTGATAAAAATACTATTCAGGTGACAAAAATACTACATTATCACACTTCTAACTATTACATTATATTTATATTAAATGTATTGAAATTTCATTCATGACAATTACTAAACTTTCAGGCAGTATAATTTGATTTTTTGTTTTTACTGATCATAAATAATGATTTGAATTAGGAGAGTGTTGATAATTTTTTTTTTGGTCTTAGCAAATTAAACCAAGTGTAAGTGATCAAAAACCAGGCAGTACTAGTATCAGTAACCAACCAAGTCAGTCTCTCGCACACCATAATTGTTTTTTATTAACAAAAGTACTATTGAATATTATGAATTTTTTATCAATGTGTAATGAGTTTCTTTCTTCATTGTTTTCCTACAACACAAATACTGGGCACATAGTTTGCATCAGCGACAGCTAACTATATAGGTAATGCGCCTCTGTTTGAATCAGCCTAACATTATTAATTTATTGAAAACATGAATTGATTTTTTTTTTTATAGTCACATTGCTATTTGATTCAATACATTACATCAATAGCTGTCTTGCTCTGAACAGTGCATACACTTTGGGGATTAAACACAATAACGACTTGGTGAATAAATGGCCTAGCTAGATTCTATAATTCAGAGTCATCATTATAAAATTCTTAAAGAGCATTGATATGCTGGATAATATTCAATGTTAGCCATTACACTTCTAAATATAGGAATAAAGGCTCAATAATCACAAAAACTGCAAACTATTAGACAGAGAACTGTTATAACAATGTAACAAGCTCTAAGATTGATGCAATAGGCAAAAATAATAATACAAACTCCTACCTTGTGAAATTACTAAATAGCATCTTGATGATAATATTAAGAGAATTATTACAGAACCAATCTGCGAGTTCTCCATACTAACAATCGAATTTTTTTTAATCAGATGTTAAACATATCAATATCTTAGTAAGCAATATCTGACATTTAGACTAGTTCAGTTGAGATTAAAAGAATGATAACATATTTATATGAACATCGTTATGAACCTAAATGATTGAACTTCATTACCTTCAAATGCCTACAAACGGAAGTGTACTGGAGAGCCAGTGAAAACCGGATAGCTACCCAGCATCACGATTATTGGAGATCAGAAAGCATACTTTATCAAAAATCAAATATTAGCCTCTATTTACTCGCTCATACAATTAATAATCACCATCTTTTTAAGCTTTCCAAATGAAGATAGGCCAGTGTCTTGCTAGCAAAAACATACCGCCAGAGCATGTAAGTAAAGTACGCCGAATTTTGCACTCTGTAAGGATTATAGCTAAAATAACAATTGTGTGGTCGACGGTTAGTGATTGACGAGTCTCCGTGGTTTACCAGAGTGCTTGGAGTTCCCCAACGAAGTGCAGATTTAGTTCAGCGCAGTAAGGCTAGGTCCGAGTTAAGACGGTTTGGCAGCCCTATTAAGTTTTGAACACATCTACGCGCTCAACCCACGCAAACCTATTATTGCCTTTGATAGTAACTTCAAGGTTGAACGTTGCTCTACTAACTGGGGGAACTGTGAAGGCAGACGAGCTAACAGGAAGCTTACCAAAAAATGGTGAAGAAACTCACCGATAACTAGGAGTCATAAAGCTACAAAGTTCCTTAATAAAAGCAACTTTTAGCGGTTAGTGGAAAAATTATTGCCATTTCTGAACCTTACTTTTAATGATTCTGTCAAATTAGTTTTGTTAATTTTCATCTCGATGTCTATTTATTCATATTTTTATGTGATTATCTCATTGTTGTTCCACAATTAGAATATATTTTGAAAAAATTAATCTGACTGTTTTTATGCCGCTCCACAAAAAATGGAAGGGTAAGTGTCTACTCTCTTCAGTAATAAAGCAAACAAACTAGATCAAACTGGTCTGGCCGAGTTAACAAGCTGCACTGCTCCAGTGTCACACTCCCAGAGCAGCGGTGGTAAGTTTACAGCTTGGGTAAATAGCGGTAAATTCTTGAAAGACAATAGTAGTTAATGTTGTTTTTCAGCTGGCTTACAGGATAACTGGAATAGGAAGAACTGTTTAAGCCAAGAATATTGTTAGTTTAATGTTCCAACTTCCAGCATTACCCCCCCCCCCCCCAATCATCAGCTTCTATAGCTAGAAGAGGAGTTACTGCAAATGTGTAAAGAAGTTCATCTGCTCTTTGAAAATATTATAACATACCTCCAAGAGCTATGAACCAGCTATGCAATGGTTTTATATTATACATAAGCACCTAACAGACTCAGTTAACCAGGTAAGGTCGTACATGAGGTACCACCAATGATGAATGAAATTCTGTATTATAATTATTATAAGATATAGCTAATGGCTGGACAAATCAAACTTGCTTCCCCACCCCTAAAACTATATTGTTTTCACTTATTCAATCAACCAGTGAGTAAAGTGATATATAATTATCAAATGGGACAAGTTCTTCATTAAGTGCACACAATGTTTCACCCATTTTACCATCGTCATCATAACTATGTGAATGACAATTTTGATATTTAAGATAATCAAAATGTTCTCAGGAAATATGTTGTTATGACATAGATAAAAAATGTGTGCCCTTTTTGGCTGATATAATACTTTGTCTTTGTTAGCCAATACATATCTAAGTAAAACTTAACCCAACCTTTCCACTTAAACAAGAAGTTGAACTGTCAGGTAATAATTCTGATTGCATATGTTTGTTTGTTAAAGGCAATAAGCCAGTATTACATACTCATTACTAGCCCATTCCTTTTATTATGGCAATACTCTGAATGACATCCCTTTAGGTCAATTCTTGCTTTAACGGCAGCTCTAAGGATATATTGGAGATCCATACATTTTCCACAAATGATTTTTGGAGCACTATGTTTTGTTTTAAGTTTAATGATTTTTGCATGGTCATCATAATTATTTGCTAATGAATGAATATTGAAAAGCAGTGGTAGTAACCAGTTGAGTTACGTCCCTTCATGGTTGATAGTTAAACGAAGGCTGGAATTTAAGATTCTGTTGAAACTACGAGTGAGTGTGCAAGAACTTAGGGCTCACTTCAGCGACTAACAAAGCTAGATATCTATGGACAAAAGGGAAAATTTAATCAAAAAGTTGTCCTCAAAGTTTGTAAAATTTTGAAAACTCAAATAATTTGCTTTATAATATTTAATGAAAAACAATTCGGTAGAGTGGTTAATATATATATGAGAAATTTGCAAAGTTCAACTGCAATTTGATTCGTGTGTATTGATGTTTATCACTATCTTCTGGAGCTGTATTAGAACAATCAACTTTAATTGATTTTATTTAATTAAGCTAGCTGTATTTTAATTATTCTTATTTGTGCTATTAATCGCAAGTCCCTTTTATGAGAATAAAGAAATGTTTTCTGTCATCAAAAGGAATAAATATATGATTTCTAACTATATCATAATTATTTTATGGAGAATGCCAGTAATTTAATACAGTATTATGCTTCTATGAATTCTTCTAATCAAGAATGTCAATTGATTCTTATAATGCTACTTGGATTTATCCACTAACTCTATTGGAAATTATTCAAAAAACAATAAAATGCGATCACACATTCAGACAAAACAAGTAATTGTTAACAACAGTACTATGATACAAACTGATAGCAGCCCATAACACATTCACTAAAATACTAGTAATACATTATTTGATTATAGCTACAAAAACAAAAGCTAACACACTGTTTACAATATTTAATCATGTAGGCTCATAAGTGTCCTATCAGTTCATAATCACCTTCTGTTTTATTCTCATCGGATGTAAATGTAGTAGTAGCATATGCTGGACATGCAGAAGTCACCAAGTCTCCTGAAACATCTTCATCATTAGTGGCTAAGGGTGCTTTGCTGTACTTTTGTATATCTTCATAATTATGGGTGTCAATTGCTTTAGTATCCAGTGGAACCTCTGTAATCGTTTGTCTGAATGAATATGAAGAAGAGTAGAGTAACATTATATATATATAATATTAAAGATTTGTTTTGTTTTTGCAGCATTACATTGATGTAAGAGCTAATGCTGTTTTACTGTTCAAGTCTAGTTGTTTACTTCTATATGGAATGGAAATTCTGTGGTAGTAGCCATTGTAGTCATTTCTTTCTAGGTTAGTAAGTTTAATGAAAGCTAAAATCTAAGTTTACCGGTGAGTATGCACGTAACTATAGGGCTCATTTCAGGGGCAAACAGGACAAAAGGGAAAATTATATGAGAATATAAAATTTTGTTTGCATTGTCTATCACTATCTTCTGGGTTATTTCATTACGAATTATATAAAAGGCATAACTATATTCTAATTGATGTTCTTAAGTTTTCATATTCTATGCTTACAAATCTCACAGATCTAATCAATTTATGCTTATTGTAAGAAAAATGCATATTTAGACCAAAGATTTAAGTTTTTGTTTCCATAATGTAATTGTACCATAATAATATAACTTTTGGCAATGTTCAAAGCTTTGTATTCACCTTTAGATTGTTCAATATACTTTTTTATTGGCAGGTAAATGGATGCATAATGATTCTCAAAATTACAATGGGGAATTCCTTGTGAATATTATAATTGTGTAGTATAGTAAACCACAAGATGATATAAAAACAGTTAACTTACTTGGCATGTTTACCATGATTGCGTCTTCTGACAAAGTATGTCATAATTATACCAGCAATAACCACGATTAAAACAATTACTATAATAACTACAACAACAGCTATTATAATATTCACTGATAGAGCACTTCTCTCATCATTTTGACTGCATGGTGACAAACTAGTCGATGATACTATGCAGAATCTTTGAATGGTTAGTAGAGAAAGCTGCACTGGAATAGATGTTGTCTCCTGGGACAAGCCTTGAATTATACTAGCAAGTTGGGAGACATTAGCATGTCTTGTGCCATGTAGTTGTGCTTGATAAGTTACAGCATTAGGAGAAGATGGATCACAAAGGAACACTCTGTCTGTGAGTTGAGAGGTAGTGAAGTCACACCCACATTGAAGTGATACTAGATTCACTAGTGCATTTACGATATCAGTGTCCTTCAAATTTGCCTCACTGGACTGCAACATTTTATCAATAGTCATACACAAAGTAATATCTCATTCCGATAACACACTTACCCTCCAAACGTTACAATCAGAAATGCTACCAAACATGAGCTGGAAGTATATAGCTGTGCACAATATTAAGTCACAAGGTTACGTCACTTAATATTATAATAATAAATGAATATAATATATTTATATTGTATATCAATAATATACATGCAGACGTGGCAATACTACACGTAAATATTGGTATGCTTGTTTTTTTTTGTCTGCATAATTCTTTATCAAAAGCAAGTTGTGTTGGCAGATGTGCCAAACATATTAATAAAAGTAAAGTAAAGGCTAAAAGTGCAAAATACAACAACAATATTCTGAAAAATCCAAATAATCCAAGTAAAAAACAGTCTAGCTTGTCCAAAATCAATCAGTGGAATAATTTGTGATTACCTAGGGTGGATTAATTCTTGTAGTATATACCAACATATTATGTAAATGTATTATAGATCCTAATTAAATATTGTTTGCATAAACAATTTCAGAGGATAATTGGTCTGTAGCTAAAGGCACTTTTCCAAGAGAAAGTGATTAGATAATAATCTTTTGATCATTTTGAAATACACTGTGAAAGTACATACTTAAAAGCAGATACTGACAGAAGATTCTGAACAACCAGCAAAATAGTAAACTAATATACAGTATGCATCAAAAACTAGTTTAAACTAATTTTATGCCCATCTAACTGTCTTTATGACTGTCAATGAACTACATTGAAGCAGTATTAACGCATTACAGAGCATAGATGAATGTACTACTAATGACAGCCTAAATTAGCATGCTATTACATGCAAAACCAAATACCAGATGTAGCTATGCCTCTAAAAATGTGCATAATTGCTAAATAGTAATATTATGTAAAAATATTTAGTACTTACATGCAATTAAAGCTATAAGATCCTTTTATGAAACACAAAAAAATGCTATAAAAATATACTATCATCCCAAATAATAAGTACTGAAAGTATTAGATAGAATTAATAGAATACAAAATCAGATCAATAAACTAAATTTGAACTTACTAGGAACAACTATTACTGTATTTGAATACTTCGATATTGTTAATTTCTGGTCTTCTCTACCAAATATGACATCAACACTGCATTTATAATCGCCTTCATCTCTGCTCTTGTCTAGAGAATTGAATATTATACTGGTATGATATAGCATAGGCCCCACTTCTTGTGGCATTGTAATAGTTCTTCTGTTGTCTTGAGTGAGTGCTGTGTTGTATCTCCTCCATTGTGACATCACTCTGATTTGTTGGATGTTGTCTAAGGCAGAAACTGAAATATCTATAGCACATGTTAAGTTGAGTTCAAGTCCGGAATAAAAGTTGGAATTGATAGGGTAGCCTCTGGTAATGACAGAAACTACTGGAACTGGAACTAAAATGAGAAATTGTCAATATTCAGAAGTGCTCATTAATGTAAAATATAAATATTTTACCTTCAAATCTAATACTAATTGTAGTACTTGAACAATGATTGTATATGCCACTTCTTATTATTTGAAGACAAACAGTGACGTTGTAGTCCCCCAAATTCGTACCAGTTAAAGGACATAAATTTAATGATGACGATTCTAAATATTGACCACTCTCTGTACTGACTTTGTTATTTTCTCTGGTCCATGTGTATGATACTGTAGCATTCAAGTCAGTACCTGTTAATAGAGTAGTACTAGCAGATAGAATGAGTCCATCATCTTGTCCACATAATTTTTTTTGTGTTTGTGTTGTAATATTGAGTTGAGGATACTCTTCCACGTTAACAAATATAGTTTTGTTAGTAGTGACTGGTAAGATATAGGTATTCTGAGAGTTCAGAGAAATAGAGAATATATAAAGTCCTCCATCTGAATAGTTATTTCTTAATGTAGAGAATAGTAGAGTATTGGAATAAATATTCTGTTGAATTACAGAGTCAGATACTGAGGTGACTTCCTCAAATTCAGTACTGCCATCGTGTCTTGTCCATCTCCCAGTGTATTGTATTGGAGTATTCACAACATGTGAGTTTTGAGTAGAAGTACCGATAAGACTAGCACTAGTACCTTGTATAACACTTCCTATAGTTTCTATGGTAATTGAAGCTGGAGGATCTATAGTAACAATATAAATTAATGACATGCTACATTTAGTATTATGTGGAAATTTATAAACTTTTGCAGAGTTTCAACCACAGTGGCAAAATAATTATTATAAATATTATAAATATAGTGAAAAATGAATAAAACTCACTGTCATAGGAACAGAACAAAACTTAGTACATCATACATGAGCCATTTGTTCTGAAATGCAAGTAAAAAATGGTGCATGCCAGAAATACATCAACAGTTGGTTAATCATATCACCCCTGATACAGTGTCATACTAATATACTAGCTCGCAATAAATTTGTGCACTCATTATAAAATACTCGTTATCTGTGCATGTTCATTTAATGATAGAACTTACTTGCAACATATAATGAAGTAGTTATGTTATTGAACACTACTGGAATATCAGAAATATTAACACTACTTCTGCATTGATACTGTCCAGCATGTGATGTCAGTAGAGGATTAAAGAACACATTCAGTGTAGAAACAGTTCCTGACACTACCGTATTTATTACAGATGTGTTTTGATTATTTGTAATTGTCGAGCCACCTATTTTCATCCATTCAATGTGAGGATTAACAATGAGGTTCTCTACTACAGTTACAGTACAGGAGAGTGTGACTGACTGCCCAGCCTCTGAAATAGGAGCTGGTAGAACTGATGTAATAGGAGATGGTAATTCTATTATAATAATGAAAGATCAAATTGTAACATTATTATAAAGCTGAATTGTTATTACCTGTTAACTGTATAAATAAGGGACTTGATAAACGTTTCCTGCTTGGAAAAATAAATGTAGATTCACAATTAGATACAATAATTGATATACAGGTATATGTTCCATTATCGATTGGTAGCAAAGGTCTAAATATGACATATGATTGGTTGGTATCTGTGATATTAACTGCATTGGTGTCTGGTCCAGTGATACTGATGTTGAAGGAGACTGGAGTATCCACTAGTTGAGTGTCATAATTAACTACACATGTTAGAGTGAGTGTAGTGCCCCAATAAAATGGTGGATCTCTACGTTGTGTCAGAACAACAGAAGTAGCTGGTGGTACTATCAATAATACATTAACATTATAATGATAACAATTATAATTAAGACATACAGCTTGTATTTCAAAAAAGTTAGATAGTTTCTCATCTATCTAGCTAGATGAGAAATGGTGCTGTAAAAAAAAACCTTTCTATAATTTTCCATTCATTAATAAGTGGTTGCAGTAGATTGTTACATCAGAGAATTGAAACCAAAGGAAAAAATATGTTGTAATATACGGAATATATAATCCTTGTGCTGGTTCAATATTTTTAAGTCAAACTGTGAAATTCTCATTTGACAAAAAGACATGCTATGAGAGATATAGAAAATATATGCCAAAACATTTTATAATTTTGAGCCATAATATATATAATGTTATTCATGCTTCAAACCTAAAATTATTTATTATTTAATAAAGATAGAAAAGTTAACAATTAAAACTATCTATACTGCACCAACTTTGAGGTCTAATCATAATGGTTTCCTGAATCATTTGTGTCCTGCTTCCAACTGGAATAAATATTGATCCTAGGCAAGTGTAAGTCACTGGATGAGATGCTCTCAATGGATTAATATTTAACACAGCAACTGTCCTATTAGTAGTAGTAGTAGTTTCAATAAATCCTGGAATACTTGTAGTAGTAGTCCATGTAGCCATAGGAGATTGAGTAAGTCCAGAGAACAACTCAAATACTACACATGTCAAGTTCAGTTCTGATCCTATTATCACACTTCCTGAAGTACTCACATTAACACCAACAGCTGGAGATGGAACTACAGAATCATAAATACTGTGAATACAACCATTTACAGCATTAATACTACTACAATAATGTTTTGTTTCTGTGAGATTCTTTGTGCCTTCTAGATAAACTTGTCATTATACAATACAATTATACACAATAGCTATAGTGATAAGTTTAAAATGTAAAAAATTGTTGCAATAATTCACTTTAAACTGCCTCACTAGTATCTAATTCAAAGTAAATAGTGAAGAGCAAATTTGTATTGTGTTGTTACACACACTTATTTGTGTCTATGATGAAAAGGTGGTCCAATGCAGACCGAGATTGCAAGATGACACTCGCTACTTACCAAATAGAGTCAATGAAAGAGTTTGGTTAAACACTCCAGAGTTGGCTCTAGTGACATAGCAAGTAAATTCATTATCATGTAGTGAGACACTATCATTAACAAGAGGGATATAATACTCTGACATGGCTACTGATGTAGCTCTAGATAACACAACTCCATCTATAGTCCTCCATTCTATGAGTTCAGCCACACCAGGAACATTCACACAAGTGAGAGTAGCAGGTTGTCCCACAGTCAGTGGAATAGGAGGAGACACACTAATATCAACGCCTAAAAAATATAAAAAAAAATTATTACATTATAACAAGCTATGACTAGCTACAAGATGCCAAAATAAGTGAAAAATTAAGGATAACAACACCTAAAAATAATTATAAATAAAAGATTTATTTGAAATTCAATAACGAAAAAATAGCAATTCTCCTTAGAGTCACTAGACAGTGATGATAACTGAAATTAAATTACTACAAGTTATGACTGACTGCAATAAATTGATAATTTTTTCTACTATAATGCCTAAGTACACGGTAACATAAAAAGTACAGAAGAGGCAGAACTAGAATGTTTGCAGAGTATTCTAAACTCCAGTATGTAACAATTTAACTAAAACTCTTAGTAAATTATACTGCACAGCTTGTTGACTGGTTTTGGAAGTGAAAACACAAGTTTGAACCTGCAATTTAATGTGAGCAGTATAACTACATTTTTGGTTTCATTCGTTAAATACAATTTTAGCTTCATTCCTAATTAATACCTACAGTAGGACTTTAGAGACACAGCCTTCAGAGTTTGTAAAAATAATGGGGACCTTGAAAAGGTCACTAAAAGTTCCAAGCCCCAGTATATATTCTATTTGCATTGTATTATCCAGATCATAAACTTGTAGTTTATAAATTATTTTAATCACCTCATTGGGTACTTTGTACTGGCAGCAATGTACAATTTGTCGGTACCCTACTATCCTCAAGAAATATTCAACATCTATTTCAGACTAATTTTAGTATTAAAAGCAGATAAATAAAAACTGGATAATTATATATATATAAATATTTTCTTTAATATTTGAAGACGAATAAGCAGAAAATAATGTGCTGTGCGACTAAATAAAAATGTAAATCGCTGGAAAGTCAGTCACTAAAACTATAAATTATATTGTTATGTGCGTACTTATTAATTAATTAATTCAACCACTGTTTTTATTCAAGTAATAACTAGTGATGTGCTTTAGCACAAATGACGAGTAATCCGTTGTGCACAGGTAGTTCAAACAGTAGGATATTTAACTAATTAAAAATTAACCATTGCTTTTCAACCTGAACGCAAAATAACAAATGGCTACATTTATATAGTTTTCTTTAAGGTTCTACTTCGCTTAGTAACTGTTTGATCGAATAAATTTTTTTTTTACCATAGACAAGCTAAAAATTGCTCACTGCTACAGTTGCCAATAAGACTGGGAAAAGCCTAACAAATAATGTGAATGAAGGTAATATTATGTATTAGTAGAGTATTATGATGGGGTCGACCTACTAATGAACCCAAAAATGTGAGGGTAAAGTACAAATGACATATGTATGGCCACACACACATACTATATATAACTAGTGGTGTGCTTGAGCGCAAATGTTGTGCGCAAATGTTGAGCGTTAGGGGTGGATAATGCAAAATCGGGTATATGTTATATGTATATATGTACGTGGGATGGTACGTATGCCCCTTTAACGCGCGCGCGGGGAACGTTTTTCTCCAAAAAACACGGCTTTTTAGGCTTGACGCCCAGTTTATTCTGAAACTACAGGATTAAGCAAGCCTTACTTTATACTTAAGCTCCAAAGTGTGAGAAAATTCCTGCGAAAATGTTTGCTTTTCAAGAAACAAAAAGTTGATTCGACCGGTTACTATGGCATTGAAGACCTTTTTCCAGACTTAATTTCAAAACTTCGCCGTTTTATAGGGGGGATAAGGAGTGCCGGTTGTTGGTTGTCAAGAGCTGTTGGTAGTCAGAATGCCGTAGTATCAATGCTAAGGAAGCTATCGGGTATGTTATATGGAGGTATATATGTATGTATGGATGGTATGCTCTTTATACGCGCGCGCGGGGAACTTTTTTCTCCTAAAAACACGGCTTTTTAGGCTTCACCCCAGTTTATTCTGAAACAACAGCAAGCCTTGCTTTAACTTCAGCTCTGAAGTGTGAGAAAATTCCGGCGAAAACGCTTGTTTTTCAGGACACAAAAAGTTGCTGAGACCGGTTTCTATGGCATTGAAGACCCTTTTCCAGATTTAATTTCAAAACTTCCCCGTTTTAAGGGGGATACGGAGTGCCGGTTGTTGGTTGTCAAGAGTCATTGGTAGGCAGAATACCGTAGTATTAATGCTAAGGAAGCTACTACTACTCCAGTGAAGCTGAGGTAAGCACGTAATTCCATACTTGTTAGCTAAGTATGCAAAAATAACTCTGGCCTTTCTGCTTTGTAGCTAAGAGCTTGTTGTCAACAGTGACTGGTATATTAAATAATCAGAATGGCTCAAATTTGGTACTACAAAAGTTACCACTGCTCACGAAAATGAGGAAAGAAAGTAATTTTGTATTTGTGTGCTAAAATTGATTGTCTTTTATTTTTGTAGCTGAGAGCTTGTTGTCCAGAATTCGAGGTAATTCAAATAGTCAAAGTAATTTCAATTTGATACCACAGAAGTTATCAATACTCAGGAAATTGAGGTACGTAGTAATTCCATATTAGTTGGCTAAAATTACAAATAATAACACTTATTTTTTGTTTATTGTAGCTGAGAGTTTGTTCAAGAGTTACTGGTAATTGAGATTATCAGAATGGCAGATGTTTAATACTACAAAAGTTACCATTAATCAGGTAAGAGAGTGATTTTGTAATTGTTTACTGAAATGAAAGGTCACACCTGATATTATAGTTTTTGCATGAACTAAGCTAAAACATAGTAACAATACTTAGTTTTATGTTACCTAGCTAGCTATCAGGATCGCTCGCCATTTGTGCTCAAGCACACCACTAGTTTATTTATTTATTTGTATATATGTTTGGACGTACGTATGTCAATTTGTACTTTGACCCTCGCGTTTTTGTGTTAGTTATGTGGTCGATCCCGTCCCAAATTGAACTAAATAGAATCCTCTGGTTTATCGATCAGCCCGTATCTGAATTGTTTACTGTTTTGAATTCTTTTGCGGGTCCAGTTAAAACATGAAAACTTAAGGGACTTCCATTTCTATTCGAGTTAGGGGCGGTGGTAAGTCAATGCTCTCTTTTTCACGGTTATAAGCCATGCGCAACAGTATTCACTTGAAAATACATTGTCCACTAGACTACCGCGAAGGTAAGTCTGTGTAGGTGCATGTCCAGTTGTGTCAAAGCATTGTGTGTTACAACCACTACTTAGCTAAAGAATATCACGAAGAAAACTTTTAAATAACGTGTATTGTTTTGTTGTTGTTTTTTTTCCTTCAATTCAAGCAGTTGCAGAGAGTTGTTACTATGGCACTGAAATCCCTTTACCGTGTGTGCGAAATTAAAAAACTGGACCTTATATTCAGTAGCTTCAGTGTTAGAAGTCAAAATCATAAAAACAGTATAGTCTTTAGGCTCGCTCGCCATTTGTGCTCAAGCACATCACTAGTATGCTAATAAATGGCTAGTTATATATTAACAAGCTCTCCAACAGGGATACTAAAATAAGCCACAGATTTTATTGCTGTAATTTTAACAAACAAATACGGAATGGCCAGTTTTCCTGAGTAGTTATAGTAATCATCTTAGTTTTAAGCATATCTGAATTACCAGAAATCATATCAGGTAAAAGGTCTCCAATGCCATAATAAGCAGTAGATGAAGCTGTCTGTGACATGAAAAACTGAGTAATTCTAAGGAGTTTTTGCACATTAAACTGTCTGCAACTATCATCCTAGTGATTTTTGGAGTGCCTTATTAACCTATAGCACCCTCTTTCTTTTTCTCCATCGAGTAATGATGTAGAAAATTAGTTCACATGCATAAAATAGCCACTCATCATTTTGAGATTGCTAATTTGTAATCACAAAGCATTGGTCTGCAACAAAGACGGAAAAACTACAAAAAGAAAAGTTGAGTAATCCGGAATAAAAATCACTGAAGTCTTTGGAAGAACATTGCAAACTTTTGACCATTGAAAAACAAAAATTTGTAAAATGTTGTGCGGGCACTTGTTGTCCAAGAATATATACCAGGCAATAAAATAGCTCAAAGTCATTCAGTCAACTTAAATGACTCAATTTGTACTAACCCTTTGTGAACTTCATATTGACTGCTACTTGGTTTCATCAAATAGTTGTCAATCACACATTTGATTTCATATATCTGAATGGTATGTATAGGTTACATCACGAGGTGGAGGTCGGTATGGGATTTACACAACCGAGGGCCGAAGGCCCGAGGATAGTGTAAATCCCGTACCGACCGCGCACCGAGCGGTGCAACCGACTTGTACCATGGCTCTAGGCTATAAGAAACGCATAACAACCTTTTTTTCTGTAGCCTCATTGGTCGCCGCTTCGCTTAGCTACAGATCGTAATTCTAGGCCACGGGCAAAAAATATTCACCTCCTAGGCGGTGTATAAGTGATTTATTCACCCCGAATTGAGAAATCTGATTGGACGGTTTGAACGAACCATGGTATAAGTATAATATAATACTTATTACATGAGTCAGAGTGTGATAACGAATATTTCAAGAGCAGGCTAATTAATTATCATGAGCCAAAGGCTAACCCTATTACAAACTACTGAAATGAAGACATCTAGCTTAGAATAAAACATGTATTGCTCTTAGTCAGAGTGATACGGCAAGATATTTGACTTGCAGATATCTTCGCAGCAATAGTTTGTATTAGGGTTGGCAATTCATGCTGTAAAATTGCCTGTACCAGGCCCCAACTGATATTTTAGCAGCTGCTCGAACCTAATAGGGCATAGCTCGAGTTTTAGAGCTCACTTTAGTCTACCACTGCACCATAAGCTAGAGCCGATAGTTTATTTTCCATTTCTACCATTACAATTGTTTTAAACTCGTAAGGTTTTACCTGTGGCTGCACAAAAAATATATTTTCTGTGTTTAGGTTGATTTTCCCCAAACAACACATAATCATGCCCTAAGTATGTAGTACCTGCCTCAGTGCGAGCTACCCTACTGACTGATGCACTTCCAGCTCCATTTACTGCTGTCAAGGTAAACGTGAACTCAGTGTATTCTTCCAAACCAGATACAGTGTACATTCTAGTAGATCCATCTATTCCCGTAATATTATTATTACCAGCACTACCAGAGACATCATCACATCCAATAACTCTGAAGGAGTATGATATAGTAAAGGAATCCACTACATCTCCAATAGTCTGAGTCCATGTGAGAGTAATAGAAGTGGAGGTGGCTTGTGAGGTTGAAATCAGTGGTGAAGAAGGAATTTCAACTGAATCACAACCACAAAAAAGTTTTAATTAATTTATAATGTTATGCTCCTTAAAAAATACTTCATTTAAATACCTTTTGGCATTTGTTTTTTATTGACAATAATCAAAACAATGACAAAAATTAATATTTAAAATGCAAACATCTCAGAATAGTAATTGATTGATATTTACTGTAAAAAATTGATATTTGCTAGTAACTAGCTAATGGTTATAGCTATTTATACTAATAGTGCAATATATTGAGATTTGCCTTAAGAATAATATAGTTATGTCCATAGGAAATAGTTCACATGAGTATGATTATTGAAAGGTATGTTACAACCTGCATGTGATTATTACTACTTAAGGATCTTAAACTTGCTTTGAATGCTTTAGAAGAAAACCACTTTTTTTCATCTCTCAAATTATATGAGTTGAAGTTAAGTGCCTAAAAACATTCTCTATTCTTAGTACAAAATCTATTGATACTGAATATGGAAATATCATTGTACAAGGCTGACAGTTAAGATGCTTCTACAAAAACTGATCTAATTGCTTGATGGAATAGACATGCTATTAAGCTTTCTATGTGAGCTATAATTGTAAAAAAAAAGTATTGCTCCAGGTATCATCAGCTGCAGCAGAGAGGGTTTTTTTCAATATTACAATGAATTTCTGTATAAAAATAGAGATCTTTGGAAAACTACAATACTGCTGTTATTCAACTTTGTAAGATAATTATAAAGCATGTTATTGGTCAACTCTTCATGTTTATAATTAAAGTTGTTGGCAAAAGCTGTATTTTTGGGTGATATTCTCATAAATGACCAAATATATTAAAGAGGATGGGAAACAAAGAAACAGAGGTGAAAAAAGGTAAAAAAAGGAAAAATGGGGTAAAAAAAAGAACAAAATGGGTTGAAAATGTAATATAGATTGGGAAAAATCAAGCAAGGTGAAATAAGCAAAAAATTGCACAAATAGGTGCATTTTTCGAGCATGAAAGCCAAGCAAAATAGATAGAAAAAGTGAAAATTTGTTCACATTCTACTCTTAACCCCCTTCCTGGACTGGTAATTTAGTCATCATTTAAATGTAATAAACGCTAGTTGCATATACTGGATACTATGAACTTATGAATTTGACAACTATCAACAAACTGTAATTGACACATTAATGTGCACCTGCGTAGCTACCCTTATCTTCATGTACAACAATCATCATGACCCATGCATCATTTCTATTAGATTCCAAAGAATAATTTGCTCTTGGTGTTGTATTAAGTACAATCCTGATATACTGCTTCAGTCTCACCATTTAACTTTGATATAGCATATCAATATTACTACTGTACCTGTAATTGTAATAGTAGCAGACACATCCACTCCATTCATATCAGGTACCACACATGTGTACACTCCCATAGGTCCTGATGGGGTACCACCTACTATGGCTAGTCTCACTTGTTCAGTGAAGAGGTAGCGAGTAAATACATTAGTAGCACCACCAAGTGACCCAGGAGAAGGAATTGGAGTGTTACTAGGATCTAACCAGCCACCAATACCTCCTCCATTAGGATTATCACTACCTCTACAACACTGAGTATTGACATTAGTAGTGACACAAACTAATGTAGATCCAGCATCTGAACGTTCTCCTGGTTGTTCTCCAATATCAGTGATGTTAATGGAGGATCCAGGATTGTAGATAACACCATTCAGTGAGAAGTACAGTCCAGTGGAAGGAGGAACTAGTAGCACAAGATATCAATAATAATGTGCAGTAAACATTTTATTAATGTATTGCTAGTTCACTATAATTCTACTGACACTTGTTTAGGAATCAGTGTCATGCTTAAAAACAACCATTTCAGAAAATTTACCTTTTGCATTTAAATTAATATTTAATTAATTTGACGCTTCAAAAAGCATCGGTCACCACTTTGTTATATTTTTTTATACTTTTATTTTATACTGAACAAATTTCTGGAAATCATAACATGATACCTGAATAACATGACATGACAAGAATAACTACAATTCAATCAAATTGACAATGGAAATTGCAAGAAACTTCAACCATTAAATACTAACCGTTTTTAGGCACTTCATGCATATAAATACATAATATGGTATTTCTTGTAGTATTTACTTTACTTGGCTAATAACTATGGTAAAAATGATAGCGACTCTAAATGTCCAAACAACGAGCACATATTAAATGTAAATATTCATACCTTGTGCAAGTGCAGGATAATATTGTGATGACAAGACTTGAACCATTAGCACATGAACAACCCACACGTTCATCATTGCTGCAAGCTTCTGACGTTGTTATTTTATTGCTGGAGATAAATACAAGTTTCTAGTATAAACCAATCTCTTGGTGAAATTTAAACTGTTTTTAGCACCTTCCATAAAATTATTTATGATATTATTTTGGCTTTGTGTAATAATAAAAAAAATAATTATAATTTTGCTTCATTATCTTAAAATATTTTTCTCTTTTAATTTGGCATGTCATATTATGAGGTATGAGTGTAATAGAATGGTAGCAGTTAAATAGAAATCATTACATAAAAATATCTGTATATCACACATGCCAAGAAAATTGCTAAAGTACCTAACTCTTCAATAAAATAGATGCTTCATTGACATCATGAAAAATGTATACTCATTAATATGATATAGGACCTTATATTGTAATTTAACCACTACACATGGCTAATATTATTTTAGTTTGCTCATGAAGTAGGCAGAGAACCATAGGGACACTTGGGTACTGTGTCCATAAGTCAGCAGTCTAAAATAGCACAAAGGAGTACATAACCATTGTACAATATATTTTCACTATAAACACTGCTTGCCAGGCCTTGTTTTACTAAGGTGTACTGTAAAATTACTGCATAGTTTACAGTGCAGTAAACTCTAATTCAGGAACATAATACAAACCACATGTACAACTTGCTGAGTTTTGTAATCATGTTTTACCAATCCAGTGTACTTTTTGTTCCAGAATAAGAGTTTACTACATAGTTTCCTCTCAAGCACACTACAGATTTTACACAGTACACATCAGTAAAAAATATGCCTGCAGGCAGTGATATTTACTTTTTCTGTTGCAAGATGGAGCTTAAATTCTGAGCATCACCTACCATTATATGGCCTTGCTGCTACAATCTATGAAACCAGACCATTTAAAAGCCAAAAAATTGAAATTAATAGTTACTGAACGAATACTTAAGATACATACATGTATCAAACAGTATTAAAGTTTCATAGAAGCATAGGGTGGTCATACACTATGCCCATGCATAGTACACTCCCGTTGCTATGCAAACTAAAGTGTTCTGCAGGACTCAAGCACTAAGGCCACTAAATAAGGGAAGGTGAAAGGGTCACACTTACTAATTTTGAAGAAAAAAGGATCAACAATCTCCACAAAAAAGCCCATCTCTGCCAGAAGTTGCGTCACCTTTGGACCGCCACATCTCCACAAAGGAATTACCTGGGACCCTACTTTTTCAAACATCGCTAGCCCCCTCTCCACAAAACAACAACTGGCTTTATCGATTATAATTTTACTTTTTTTAAAATCTGAAAAAAATCATCCCATTTTAACTGTACTCCCTCCCGCATGCAGGAGGGAGGCATCTCAACACCTCATTAACACTTACCTCAAACACACAAGCTTACTCATCAATCATTAGCTACCTTACCTAGCTCATTAACTTTAAATCATATTCATACATCCACAATAACCAGCAGGTTCTGTATCATGTTCATTCTACTTAAGCCATGTTCAATTATTGTATTATTTTGTGTCTTATGAGTTAAACCCAAACTGTTGAAAAGGTTGGGAGTGAGTGCTTTTGGGAACTATTACAAAGTTGAACCCGCAAGGTAGTAAGCCGCGTTTTAGTCATTCCTAGCTCCAGAGACGAGTAAGACTCCTGGTCCTTCAGCCGTGGCATCACTCTTGCCAAACCCTCCTCCGGACTTGACACCTTCACCACTAGCTCAGGGTAGTTACGCCCTCTGAACACACCTATATCTTCAGCTCTTACAGACCTTGCTACTATAATTGACAATACGTCTAAGAATTTGCAGCCAACACTGTCCAAGATATATAAGACTTTCCAGTTTCACACTTGCAATCATCAGCCACATGAATCTGTCCTCGATTAAATTGCGCAGCTGAAGCAGACTTGTGGGAGAGGAATTGTCACATAAACCAGCTTAAAAAATTGTATTATTCATAGAGGTTGCGGAGAAAGGTCTTAAAGATATAGCAGGAACCCCAAGAATACTGAAACAACAAACAGCATTCTCACAGGGATCATTACAAACCTCAGCAACCGTGCCGACTGTGCAGTGAACTCTACAATTCAGCCAAGTGTCACTTCAAGAACATGGAATGCAATTCCTTTTATAAGAGAGATCATGTTGCTGATAACATGATCGAATGCCCAACACTCCAAGAATTACCATACCTGTACAGTGAACTAATTTGTCCAAACTGAATAAAATAACCTATTCAATCTTGCGTAGCCGACTACTTATCATGAAAGTCCAAGTTCACAGAAGTCACATGCATGGAAGTTGATACACTAGCTAAACTTTCCCTGACACTTATCGTAGCTCCTGCCATCCGCCTGTTATTGCTCACCACAATAACTGGCGAACTATTTAAGGTTGTATTTTACAGAATGGTACTTGTCATTGAAGAGTCAGGTCCTTCACCTTTTTGTGGGTATTGCTTGAACACTCCGTTTGGACTGGAACACAATCCTCAAAGTTGACTTGAAGCTTCCTCTACTGAGCTGCAGGTACTCTAACTAAGCATTCAATGTTTTTAGATGTTGGATTGGGAAAAGTCAAAGAAATGAAAGCAAAATGCTATAAAATCAAGGTTGCAAAACCTAAATCTTGTCATGGTGACAGATACCATTCACTATAAGTGAAAGTCATGGAAGAAATTTATCGACAAGTGGAAGTCGGCATATTAGAGCCCACAAAATTATCGCAGTGGGCCACACCAGTTGTTCCAATTCTTTATAAGACAGATCGATTCACTTGCAAGGATCATGGTACACTAAGGTACAGAATATGATTCTTTTCTGCTCCACAGAACATAAGATCTCCTAGCCACAGTGGTGGGTGTCATCGTGTTTATAAAGTTGGACCTCACACACTCTCATAAGTAAAATCTTTTGGATGATCAGGCTGAACAGATTGGTATAATTCATTTACACAAGGGCTTGTAATGAGTTAAACATCTGCCATTTGGTGTGGACTCATGCTCAGTGACAATAATTGTAGTAGTTGCCAGTAGGGGAAGATTTAGTGGGGGCTCGACTTGTGTCGTATGAGCCCACCTTTTTTTTCAGAATGTGCCCTCATTTTTTAGCTAATGTATTTCTTACCTGTACCTGGAAATATAGTTATTATTACAATCACTTTTTGTTCGTTGTTGGTTTTCCTTGTACTCCAACAATACTTGAGATCTTCTGAAGAACGCACCTCTATTGATGTACAGAGTCAGAATTATAATAATGGTAGACCAAGTTCGTAGTATACCAAAGCAGAGCAAGTACAAGTGGTTGTTGTTATTCAATTTTTTTTCTAAAATTTAGTCATTCTCGGCTGAAATAGTTATAATAATAGGAAATTTTTTCTCTTTTTAACAGCAATAATTTTTAAAATTTCCTATTATTATAATTTTTTTCTTTATGGCTGAATTTGACAATTGTATAAAACTATTTTATCATTAGCTAACATGTCATTGTGCTTTCATTTTTTTTTCATAAATCAATCTCATTTTTTCTTCATGATTGAGTGTAGCTATTCACTAGGGATTGGCAAACTAAGCTGGCATAATTTTGAGCATAAGATATTTTCATTTGCATATGCTGGCATAATTAATATAGCTAATTGTGAGCCTAATGAGGTAGCTAGTCTTTGGCAAATTTTTTTATTGTACTGTAACAATAGCACTTTGATGCTATCTTCCAGAGATTGTCTTTGGGACTTTTTAAATGAATCTTTGAGTTTACTAAATACCATATAATATTATTGGTAACTCTATTATTTTAAAGATTCCAATATTGCTTTCTGTAAGAAATAAAATACTTTCAGATCCAGCACTGTTGCCCATCAGGATGCAGATCAACAACTTGCATATCAACAATGGCCATATCAGGATTCAGATTAGTTATGGGTACTGGGAATCTTATACTTGTGAATGTGATTTAGGTGATTTTCAAACTCTGTCCATAGTATGTGAACATAAGAGGAGATTTCAAGTAGCATAATTGCTAAAACGATGAGCATGCTAGCATAGAATAATAGCAAAAAATAAGCATAATTAGCCAACCCCATATTATTTACTCCTTATCTTTATTCCAGACATTAATACTTTATTTTGCTTTTAGCTCGAATTTTTTTTCTTTCATGATTTTAGCATTTCATTCTTTCAGTTCTGGACTGTCACATTTAATGCTAATATATGCAGATGAATATTAGAATATAATCTTGTAGAAAATAGCAACACACTTCTATAAGTAGCTATAGCTATTTCAGCCCTTCTTGAAAGAGCCCCCCCCCCCCCCACCCCTTTAATAAATCCTAGATCCGCTCATAATTACCATTGTGCTGGGCTCTAAATATTCACAATAACTAGTGATGCGCTCTAATAGCAGCGATACATGTTCCCTGTAATTGCAGCTATTCCATGCATGCTTGGTGTGGCTAGGAACATTTAATGGCTTTTCAAAATGAAAGATTCTTTACTTTGCTACCTGTTTCTGTTTCGTTTTAGCTCTCCTCCTCCTTGCCCTGTCTTTTTCATTTCTTTTCTCTCTCCTTACTATTTTTTCTTCTGGAGTTTCTAACGCCCTCACTTGACCAAGTGTTTCTAACGTTTTGTCTCTCTTTCGCAAAATTTGTTTCACTGGGCATCGCTACTTTGTACGGCGGGTAAACAAAACAAAATGTTGCTAAGAAGGTTACCCGGCCCGCGCAAGCGCGTAGGAAAAAATGTGCACACGTACGCCCACGCAGTACAAAAACAATTTCTAGACCTAAATATAATTATATCGCGAACTAGACTTTGCTATCTGAAACCAATTCAGTCTAAACATTTGGACATGCCACTCTGATGTTTACAAGCTGTCACATATCAGTGTCACTGCAAAACTCCAAACTGTTTTTCCGAGATTTTTGAAAAAATTATCTAGCACATTCAATAGCAACAAGTACTGGAACATGGAGCAGGTGAATCTATCTATCGCATGGAACATGGAGCAGGTGAATCTATCTATCGCATATAATACATGAAGGATGATACACTTCCTGAAAAGAGTCCATTGACTACCATAACAAAATATGTAAACTGTGCTGCTAATTAGAGTTCACAAAAAGTTGACGTGGATATAGAGGTTATCCAGCTAGTTATCAACTGATTATACACTAATTTATGATTATGGTTGTCAATGAACACTTTTCATGCAAGTGATAATCTATGAGTGCATGATAAAGATAAGTTGCTGCCATCTGATGAATGCCATGAGGATGATAGGCAAGGATAATCAGCTAGAAATGTGTTATTCTTTTATGAGAAGCACTGTGTGTCAGTGTGTGTTTGCATGTGTCAAAGTATTCATTGTTTAATAGATATGTATGTAAGTGGTATAGTATGACTTATAGTATGTTCTGCCATTTCTTCAATAAAAAATTGAGGAAGGCACACTTCTTTGGACATAAGAAGATATCAATATTATACAGGAACAAATGAAGCTCTCATAAATTGGTCAGGCCAAGAGTGGGTTGGCCAACAGAGTCAATAGGTATGGCCAAAAAGTTCATGGGAGTGGCTAAGGATAATTCATGGGTGTGACAAGTCCATAGCTACATACATTTATTCACTAGTCAGTAACTACCAGGTACCAGCTAATAACTGAAGTTACTACAATTGATTAAGTGTATTTCTTGTTAAATGATTCTTGTACTTGCAACTCAAGAAAGAATAATAAATCTCAGCAAATAAGATCCATGACTGGGCCTCTATACAATTCACAAAAGAAAACTAAAGACTGGCCAGTAAAGATTTATGAGCATGAATAATAAGATAAGATGGCGTGGTATAACCACCACACTTTCTACAAGAACACTAAACATTATGTTCTGTAATTAGTTATCACTGATATTGCATTCATCACTTAATATTCCCACACATCCAATTAACACCATTACTTTTGTGCCATGTCATCACTCACTTAGCTTGTGCTGCTCAGACATATAATGACTTAGCAGTGCAAGCAACCTTCAGTGTAACTTCTTGCTATTCAGTGAACCTTAATTTCTGAAAACTACTTAAGCATAGATTTGAACCTCTGTGTTTGGGCTGTGGAAAAGCATTTAAACAGCTTGATAAACTGTCTAGTTGTTGCATTCTGGTGGCAGCCTATCTTGGTTGTTTCCCAGTTACCCCCACAGATGGATATGGTGTAAGTCTGTGTATATGTAGTGAGATTTCTAGAGAATATGGTTCAATACACAAAAAAATTACAAATAACATCACTCGAAAAAACGCATAGGTCACTACTATTCTAGGGATGTCTGAACTGAGCAACGAACTTAATGAAAAATCATAACTGAACTGAACAATGAAGTTGTCAACCATTTGGTAATGACTTGTTGTGTATTGAAATGAAAAGGATGCTATCCTCGTGGCAAACCAAAACACATGAATTATTGTTTTATTTGTCAACTACCAATGCATAGCCAAAGATTAGAGCCATTGGAAAACCGCAATTCTTTTCTAGGGCCGTTAATTGACAAGTTTTGACCATATCAATTTATTAGCTTAGATGCAAGAATCTTTGAAAGATTACTTCAGTTATTGTTTAATGGCAAATTCACTTTGAAGTCATTGTTAACTTTAAGTTAACTTTGGTTCATTTTATAGAAAAACCACTGTATTGTTTTCTCTATTAATAAAACTCACTACTTCAACAAATGAGTGGGTGTAGTTATAATAGCTGCACCAATAAGATCTGGCTTCCTACTCCACTGAAGTCTAACACTGGCAATCAATACAACTATCATCACTAGAAACATCTTATGTGTCACTATAAACAGCTCATAACGATCTGACTTACTTCAATGTTGATCAAGCAAGAAACGCTTCCCCAACCAATTAGCAAGTAGTGTAGTTGCTATAGTAAAGACTAGCTATGTCAGTTAGCGCCAAATCTGGAGAATACGATTAACAGAATGGAAGAATGATTCTTCTTCTATAAGGTTTACCCACATCACAGTTGCCACTTCTATTACCCAACTCACCTGTAGTCCTGCCCTCCTTGTAATCGGCGAGCGCGACACTCTCAGCAGGGGTAACTCAATTGAAAATCAGGGATATTTGTTTGTTTATATGAGGTGCGTCTAAGGACAGGAACGCCGCAGATAACCTTTGACATTTCCGACACGCGTTTAAACACTCTTGTACTGATGCACTTGTGGTTTCTTTACTTTGTGCTTACCGCGCTTGTTCACCGTGAATCGGCATAATTCAATGTTTGATGACATTACTCCTATATGTGAGCTGTGTAGATTCTTAGAAGCTGCACATACATCCTGCACAGAATGTATGCAAGGTTATTGTTACAGCTACTTTAATAGCACTAAGCAGCAATAATTTGATAATAAAGTTACTTTTACGGCACAGTATGACGTCCAATCCTTTATTTTCTTTTTACACAATCCATTCATCTTTGAACATTTCCTTACACACCTTATATTAGAAGTCTTTTGTAGAACTTAGGTTATATATTAATACAAATTAAACTTGCACAATCCAGTGTAATAAAACACAAAAGTAGTAGCTTGATGAATAATTGATATTTGGAAAATCAAAGTTAATTATAAATTGTTAATTTTATACACATGCATAATGTTGCATCTAGAAAAGAGGGAAACTAAAGTAAAGCTTGTGAATTCAACAAAAATAATGAAGCATTTTATTATGTAGGACTTGGATGTCTTGTACATGAAGTTCAAGCCATAGGGAACTGTTACATGTACAGTAATCGCTCCAAGACTCTTGATTTGGCACCTCTTTTGGAAAATCTTGGTGGTAGACAAGAATAGAATGATTAATTATGTGAGTATCACCATGCATTTTGTTTACATTATAGCAAAAATGTGGCCATCAATGCATTATGGCAATCAAGAGGATGCAAATGAATTTTACATTGGATTTATAAAGAATTTAATTCAGACGCTACCAAAAAAAGTACAGCAACACTATAGTGATAAGCTATAGCTAGTTAAACAAATTTTGTTTATTCAGGCAAATTATCTGAAAGCCTCTATTGATTACCTAGTATAAAAATACATCATAATTAAGCATATTACATAATAATTATTATCTTAGGGGCATATATGAAAGATGTTTTCAATATGCCAGCTACTCTAACATGACTGATATTGTAAGTGAATACATGGATGAGTGGAAGCGCATGGTATTAAAAGCTGTTTGTTATAATATTAGTTTGAAATTCAAAATTACAAGCCCATACACAGGGATGGTTCCGGTTGGTTCAGCAGAACCCCCTGTGCAATTTATCACATTATTTACTGAAAAGATTTAGATCTGCTGCTATATGTATCTCCACATAATTCCTTACTAGCCAAGCAGTTTTTTTTGGTAGCTATCTGGTCTGTAATTTGTTGTGTAGAAGTATAATTATTGTAAACTAACTGCAGCAGCAAGCATTTTGATATGAGACTAAAATCAATATTGTATTATGTTCATTCAAGAAGGGAGAATGCAAGGCTATTGTTTCTATCATTTTTTTTTGTGATTACTTTGTGATTGTGTTTTGTCTACTAGGCGTTGCCCACTGAGCGGGCACACATGTGAAACCCTACACACTATTATTATAATTCTTGTTTAGTCATAATATGAAGTGCAAAAATGCATACACATTTGTATGAGTAGCTAATAGCACGAGTAAAGCGATTGAAATAGCATGAGGCAAAGCTGAGTGCTATTTCAATTGCTTTACGAGTGCTATTGATCCATAACAGCACAGGTTATGCATGCTATCACACTCGCTAATAGTACTATTTCACTTAGATACCGAGGTATTTCACTTAGTTTCCATTTAGTTTTTCAATTAGTTACGCGCTATTTCACTTTTTCCTATACATTTTTGAATGTAAAGATAACAATTTTATGAAACATTATACAAAAACAATAATGTTGGAAGAATTTTGAATGGAAACGTAAGACGAGAAATGATCAATATCAATGAACTGTGATTAAGTTATTGTACTTCTTGTATGTTAGGCATCTAAGTGAACTCTACAAATTACTTGACCTGTACAGACATGTGGATGTAGATACTTACTACCATCCCAAAGTATACTTGGAACCTGTTAGTGAAATGCAACTTCATCAGAAACTATCAACTACAACATCAATATTCCACATTTTCAAGCATGTAAACATTCAGCATTTCCTACATAGCTTTTTAATGAAAATTTGCGTGTGCCATGAAGTGAACATAAGCAATTATAACTGAATGAGTGCAGGAAATACCTCCACCTCCGGACAGGAGCCATAATTTGTGGATTGAAAAGGCAGACCCCTTAGGTGAGAAAGTTTCAATCTAGTTTTTATGAAGGGTCAGAACTTGATAACTTTTCAATCCACAAATTATGACTCCTCTCCGGAGGGGGAGGTGTTTCCGGTCAACACCGAAGGGTGTTCGACGGCACATAATTGGTGGTCTGTTGAGTACAAAACTGCAGCAAGCGGTATACTACTCAACAGTAGTATTAAGGAAAAATGTGAAGGTCTTGGAAGTCGAGGGTTGTTGTAGCTCAGTGGTTAGAACACTGGTGGTTAAAGCCAGAGGCCCTAGGTTCGAATCCCCAGCAACAACTAAGTTATTTTTCACATTTTTCCTTTGGTTTCCTTCAGACCTCCTTTAGGTGAGAAAGTTTCAATCTAACAAAAGTATTGTTCTCCTTAGAAATGACTGACCTTGTCTCACAACTTTTCCTACCTTGTGCAGTTCTTACATGATGGCCATCAGAATGGAATCATGTAGATAATGATTTATCCCTTGGACACTGGCCTGGTGTCTTTTTCCTCCATCTTTCATTCACAAGGTCCACCTGTATATGGATATGTCAAGCTTCTGAGATGTGTTGCTTAATAGGACTGCTCCTGAATCCATGATAAATGAAACACAGGAAGAGGCACTTGATTGCAGAGAAGGAGTTTAACATCAGGCATGGGAGAGCAGTGGAAGCATGTGCATGTTATCTGCCACTCGGACAGTGACAGACCTGACGTCTTGTTCATGCCGACACTAAGAGCAAATGCACTTATTCTGTACTATAGAGTTTCCAGAGACTTAGTTGGATAGCTCTCTTGCTCTGTCTAGGGATCCCCACATTATGCCAGCATAATTAGTGGCATAATGGGTGGACTAGAGCATAAGCCTTAATTACGAATACAAGGTTCATTTTCTAGCATAATCCAATGAAAGCATGTCAATTTTATTTAATTTTTGGAAGACAGTTAAGACAGCGACTACTTGAATGACAGTAACATTATTTTATCAACTACTAGTTATCTACATTTCTTTGTACTATTAGTTACTGTGATTCATATAATACTATTGCATTAGCATAATTTGAGCAATGTTAAAAAGTTCACTAAGTAAAATTGATTGCCTAACGTTGACATCCCTAGCTCTGTCTTACATTGACGCTAGAGCTAATCACTCTGCTGATAGCGTCACACAATAAAGCTGTCTACTTCATCACAGGTGCAATCAGCACATCCACACCCTCATCAGTCTCACCTTATTTGCTGAACTTCCTTCTCGACTAGAAGACAGATTGGAGCAGTCCAAATTGGAGAGTACTATCTTGCAGCTGACCAGACAAACTAGTCACATTTTGCACACTTTTGTAAAGCCTACTCAGGCAGGAATTTATTCCAGTACATACATCCTCTTGTGTTACTTCATGAGTTACCTAGCTCGATCTGTCAATGATGCAGAATGTGTAAGGTTATATGGCAGAGTTAAGGATGCCCAGATCTCCCAGAACTGAGTGTGTAGTCCTCCCTTGAGCTAGTGAAAGGGTTCAAGAAGAGATTAGCTGGATTCTGCAACAATCGACACCTACAGTAATTGTACCTATCATTATTTGGGCACTGGACACTGGAGGTACTTCTTGATGCTGATTTTAATAATTGCCAAACTAGAGGTAAGGCAGAAGACCGCGCAGGTGTACAGACTTTGACAGAGGTATATTCTTTGCATAAAATCTCGGCCTTGTGGGCCTTCTAGTGCAATATGAATTGAATGACAAAAGCCAGATAAGGTAGTGGGTATATATATGTGATACAGTACAATACAATACAGGATGTTTGTGACAGAGTTTTCTTTTAAGGGGTGTGAAACTTTTTTCTTCAGGACACTAGGTGTTGATTACCTGCTTACTGATATGAAAGGACAAGAACAAAGGGTAAGGAACAATGTAATACACAGAGAGGCAAGAGATGACTTAGGAATAGCACATAACACATAACAAGACATTGGGTTAAGCATACGATATGAAAGGACAAGAACAAAGGGTAAGGAACAATGTAATACACAGAGAGGCAAGAGATGACTTAGGAATAGCACATAACAAGACATTGGGTTAAGCATACGATAGGCGAGCGGGGAGTCGGAGGCCGAAGATGACCCGCTCGCCTGTTTTGGTGTTTTTTCAGACTTGGAGAACTCCTTCCAAATCAGCATCAACTTATGAAGGTGCAATTAATTCAGCATGGGAAGGTTTTGTGGTGGACAAATTAAAGGCACGAACAATGGTCCTATTTCATCTGATAAAGTAAAAAAGTTGACAAAGAAGCTAGCAGTGCAGCGTGATTTCCAACTGTGTCCAAAGTACTATTTGTTCAGCAGCTCAAGGTCATTTTGCGGAGTATTCGATCCCGACTGACTAATATGGAGGACACAGTTTTGTAATTGGTGCCCCAACTTCGAGAGTACAGACAGGAATGAAAACCCTGGGGAGGTGGCATGGTGCCACCTTCCTGAAGTACATTTGAACTGGCATGTGCTTCAGCAGCATTAGTGCATACCCGACTATACGGTATTGAACTAAGAAGAACATCCTAATTATATTATGGTCATATTCTTAGACATCAATCACAATTCATGTTGAGGTTGTAAATGATGCATGTTTTAGAGTTCTAGTTTTTTTTAGATTGATTAGTCAATTGTCCAAACTAATTGGGTATTGGACTGTTTGCAAGATCAAATTGTTTGTATAATAATTTAATTCAATTCAATGAAAAAAGTTCAAGGAGCTATATTTATTAAATTATTGTAAGTGCTATCCACTTGGGAATCCAAAGTTGTGAAATTTACTTTGCATTTCTGGATATCAAAGATGATGGACTTCCTATCACATCTTTTCAAGTTATCATCAATTTAGATACTTTTAAGACCTTTCAGCCATTTTATCTGCACGAAAATCTGAAGGTAGCCACTTTTGCAATAGAACTGCAACCAAATTAACTAAAACTAGCATATACTCAGCCGAGTGGCGCTTGATGTATTGCAAGGTAAGAATGCAGTAGCACAAATTACCTTGCTCAGATATCATTCTACTATTGGCTAATAAGTTTCCTTCTCCTGCTCTCTTTTTTTCTGAAAAATCTGAGTTTTCTTATACCCCATCTGTCCTTTCTTCAGTTCTTGTTCTTGAGTCATGGAGTCCCCTTTTCCTTTTCTATCTATCATTCAATTGATGTTTCAGTAGATTCTTCTATTGAGCGAAATATATGAAGTTCCTCCACAAGCAAAGTCCTCCATTCTAAATTATGGTCTTTTATGAATTAAGTATGGTCATAACAGACCTTAAATAAGTACATGATATTGTGTGAAAATTTTGAAACCACATATGTCACTGGTAATGATCTCTACATGTCTTATTATGATAAATTTTTAATGATCTCAAATAAAATAAAAAACGATTTACTGGTAATATTTTACTCAAACAAACATTATAAGCTGAAAATATTGAACTTTTTCCACTAATATTTATGTGGCTATTGCCTTTTTTAACTTACAAGTAGAGATCAACATAATTGCTGTAATTTTTAAAATTTTTCTCCTTATTCTAGATGCTTTTGAATAATGGACTAAGCTGCATGAAGAACTTGAATGTAGTCAATTATAGCAGCTTAACTAGGTCCCAGGCCGTACCGTATGGCATGTTCCATATACATCTCTAGGTGTTGGTTTTCAGTAAATTTTGTGTTTATAAACAACAAGAGATAGGTGATAATTTATGCATAACAAAGAGAAAACTACTACAATAATAACACGAAATGTAACTAAAACTGATTTATTGTTTCATATTCTGCGTCAGTGTTGTTCTCCTCAATTTTCACTGTACTGGTAGCATAAGCTGGACATGGGGTTATTACCACATCATTTTCAGTATCGGTGAGATTAGTTTCCACTACTGTCTTGTTGTACTTCTCTATATATTCATATTCATGGGAATCAACTCCTTCAGCATCAAGTGAAATAGCAGTGACTGTGTCTCTAAGTAGTGAGTAAATTGATCAGATATTAGAGTCAACATTATCTTAATTAAATTGTTAACTTACTTAGCACTTTTACTATTCCGACTTGTTTTGATGGAAAATGCTATAATTATGCCAATAATTACAATGATTATAATAATTATTATAATAACTATGACAACCAATACTATAATATTCACTGGTAGAGCACCATTCTTCTCATCATTTTGACTGCATGGTGATAAACTAGTTGATGATACGATGCAGAAACTCTGTATGGTTAGAAGAGAAAATTGCACAGGAATAGATGTTGTCTCCTGAGACAAGCCTTGAATTATACTAGCAAGTTGGGAGACATTAGCATGTCTTGTGCCATGTAGTTGTGCTTGATAAGGTACATCATTAGGAGAAGATGGATCACAAAGGAACACTCTGTCTGTGAGTTGAGAGGTAGTGAAGTCACACCCACATTGAGGTGACACTAGATTCACTAATGCCATTACTATATCCGAGTCCTTCAAGCTGAGCTCATTGTTCTATTCAGGAATGGTCATAGCAACAGTAACAAATACTTCAGCTAACAAACTTACCTTCCAAGTATCGCAATTGGAAACACCCTCAAGCAAAATCTGTAAATATATGCCTGCATATAGTTTAATAATAGTAATTATATTGGCATTAAAATTGTATACTATGAATTTTGTATATTGTGCACATTAACCTTTTTGGAATTGGGTTCTAGACTAATCCAGATGATGGTCATTATAAAAACAGTATAAATTGTGATAGGATATTTTTATTTGAATAATGGTTTTTGGATATATTATCAACTAGAAGTATACCACTACAGTGACGCTTGATGTAAAACTTCTGAAAATTAAGAATGCTGGTCTTGAATACATTCTTATAATAATGTACTGCTTCATATAGTTACAGCAGTTTACCTCACCTACTCTCTTTCTTACTGAGTCATTACAGCTCTTCATAACATTTCATCTATTCAGCACTTCTCGAGTAAGTCATGGATTCTCTTCCTTTGTCTATCTCCTGCTATTCTGCAGCTCCGTGGTTTAGTCCTTTTCATGATTGTAAACTTAGGCTTTATGAAATTATTGCCTTCTCAGTCCATTTTTTGCCGGCATATAGCAACAATTGGTCATCATCAGTTTCTAATCACTTTTGTTTCATTAATTGCTTTTTAACACTTTACCCATTCAATTTGAAATGACACTTTACCAATAAGGGAATCAGGCCATGAATTATTCACAAATACAGACACTGTCATTTGTCATTGTCGTTTTTGATGCACAATGTATTATTTTATAGATATTGTTACATGTGCGGAATGTTTCTGTTTGGCTAGGTTAAGGCAATTCTTCAAGCAATATAATCATTAAAAAGGTAACTATCTATATTAAGTAACTTTACAATATCATTTTTCCTTCTAAAGTGCATCATGAAAATTCTGATTATTTTCTTCTAGTGTTAAACAATGCTGGTTAGGCTCATTTGTCATTTATAGTAATGGTAGTCATTTGCAAATGGGTGTAAAAACGTTGTGTACAGTTTATTTAGATGACACTCACTTGGTACGACTATTGTCTTAGAAGCAGAATTCATAATTCTTATTTGACTGTTTTTTCTTTCGATCATAACATCCACATTGCATTCGTAATCTCCTTCATCTCTGCTCTTGTCTAGAGAATGGAATATTATACTGGTATGATATAACATAGGCACCACTACTTGTGGCATTGTAATAGTTCTTCTACTGTCTTGAGCGAGTGCTGTGTTATATCTCCTCCATTGTGACCTCACTCTGATTTGTTGGATGTTGTCTAAGACAGAAACGGAAATATCTATAGCACATGTTAGGTTGAGTTCAAGTCCAGAATAAAAGTTGGAATTGATAGGGTAGCCTCTGATAGTGACGGAAACTACTGGAACTGGAACTGAATGAGTATAGGCAAGATCACAACAATTAACAACTGATCATTTAATGTAATTGTCTTACCTTCCAATGTAACAATATAGGTAGCACTAGAACAATGATTGTATATGCCACTTCTTGTTATTTGAAGACAAACAGTGACATTGTACTCCCCTATTATCTCTCTAGTTAAGGAACATAATCTTAGCGATGCTGATTCTAAATATTGACCACTATTTGTACTGACTGTGTTGTTTTCTCTGGTCCATGTGTATGATACTGTAGCATTCAAGTCAGTACCAGTTAATAGAGTAGTACTAGCAGATAGAATGAGTCCATCATCTTGTCCACACAATGTTTTTTGTGTTTGTGTTGAAATATTGAGTTGAGGATACTCTTCCACATTAACAAATATAGTTTCGTTAGCAGCGACTGGTAAGATATATGTATTCTGAGAGTTCAGAGAAACAGACAATATATAGAGTCCTCCATCTGTTGAGTTACTTCTCAAAGTAGAGAATAGTAGAGTGCTAGAGTAAATATTCTGTTGAGTTATAGAGTCAGATACTGAGGTGACTTCCTCAAATTCAGTACTGCCATCTTGTCTTGTCCATCTCCCAGTGAATTGATTTGGAGTATTCACAACATGTGAGTTTACAGTAGAAGTACCGATAAGACTAGCACTAGTACCTTGTATAACACTTCCTACAGTTTCTATGGTAATTGATGGTGTAGGTGCTATAAAGTATATGTATTATATATATATACATATTATATATATTATAAATTAAAGATGAGCTACCTAAATATTCATTGAAAACATGCACCATCTTTTTTCAGGTTCAGTTAATTGATGTTACAAATTTTGACATTCTGATAATTGAGGTTGTATTATGTAAGACTAAAATGCACTTAAAGAGAGTTTCAATATATTATATATATATATATATATATATATATATATATGTAACAATTCTCAAAGTTCCCACTTTCCATTCAAATGCAGTGTTACAGTAATTTTAAGGTAAAATTGTGTCATTAAAAGTGGCATGGTAAAATTGCAGAGAACTAGCATTTTGATAAATCAAAGTAAAGTATCCTCATGCATTAGCATTCGCAGTTAGTTATATAGTTATGAAGTAAAAGTATTTAGAGTGCTACCTTGAAATCATGCAGATTTCCATGGTAATGCATTCTAATGTTTTTTAGAACAGAAGAATATGTTAAAACTGTACTACAGTGATGGAACTTGCAGAGAACTAGCATTTTGATAAATCTAAGTAAAGTTTCCTCATGCATCAGCATTCGCAGTTAGTTATTATACAGTTATGAAGTAAAATTATTTAGAGTGCTACCTTGAAATCATGCAGATTTCCATGGTACTGCATTCTAATGTTTTTAGAACAGAAGAATATGTTAAAACTGTACTACAGTGATGGAACTGAAGTAACTAAGATGTACATGGAATATTGTGACCACTCCTCTTGCTTTAGTGAACCTTGGTGTGCAGCTTGGGGAATTTGTGAGAAAGAAGGTGAATGAGAATTACTGATGTCATTTTGGTGGTGCAATTTGGTTACAGATATTGTAAATGACTTGATTGCTAGCACTTCTTCCTATAATAGTCATGGTCGAGATCATAGTTTTTACTATATTCTTCCTCCATTGTCATTGTTAATTCTTGTTCACCAAGGTTCACTAAGGCAACATGAGCGGTCAAAATATTCGGTGACTCATTAGTTACTTCAATTTCATTTGTAGTACAGTTTTTGCATATTCTTCTCTTCTAAAAATGTTAGTGTATACTATAGAAATATGCGGAATTTAATAATCCTCATGCTGTGTTCTTAAATCCCGCAGATTTCAAACTACCACACTCGAACTATTGTATATTTATTCAGTTTACATATTTCAAGTAATGGACCAATCAAATTGAGGTATCCAGTCCTGTTCTGTTCTAAATATATGAGCACCAGTTCCATTTTCAAGACACCAAGCTATGTGTAGTTATTTAAGTTACAGCTGTTAATGTCATATACACTAATTGTTCATGAAGTATATTACAGTAGAAACTTACTTGCAACATATAATGAAGTAGTTATGTTATTGAACACTACTGGAACATCAGAAATGTTAACACTAGCTCTGCATTGATACTGTCCAGCATGTGATGTCAGTAGAGGATCAAAGGAAACATTCAGTGTAGAAACTGTTCCTAAGACTACTGTATTCATCTCAGTAGAATTTTGATCATTAATTGTCGAGCTACCTACTTTCATCCATTCAATGTGAGGATTAACAGTGAGGTTCTCTACTACAGTTACTATACAGGAAGCGAGACTGACCTCCCAGCCTCAGAAATAGGAGCCGATATAACTGATATTACAGGAGATGTTAATTCTAACACATAACATAATAACTTTGTAACAATACTATAAAGCTGTACTAATGTTACCTGTTAACCGTAGAAAAAAGGAACTCGATATACTTTTTCTGCTAGGAGAAAAAAATGCAGAGTCTCTATTAGATACAATAATTGATATACAGGTATATGTTCCATTATAGATTTGTAGCAAAGGTCTAAATAAGACATATGATTGGTTGGTATTTATTATATTAACTGCGTTGGTGTCTGGTCCAGTGATACTGATGTTGAAGGAGACTGGAGTATCCACTAGTTGAGTGTCATAATTAACTGCACATGCTAGAGTGAGTGCAGTGCCCAAATAAAATGGTGGATCTCTACTTTGAGTCAGGACAACAGCAGTAGCTGGTGGTACTATCATACAATAACATTAACATTATAATAATGGTACCATTATATTTATGACATACATTTACTCACATTGAACATTGAGGGTGACACTCCTAGCGACCTGATGATCTACTACTACTCCAGGAATAGTCATATTCACTACACAAGTGTAAGTCCCTGCTTGGGAAGTTCTGACACGAGTAAATGTCAGAGATCTTGTTATGACTAGATTAATTGTGCTAGTTTGATATCCAGCTATGATTATATCTGAAGTTGTAGATATAATCTCATTGCTATCTCTTAACCAAAATATTTCTATTGTAGTGGAAGGTGATAAAGTACTTTGTCTTGAAGCATTACAGAAGAGAATAGAGGTTTCTCCTGTAAGAACTTCAATGACTTGTGACTGTACTTGAATAATTTGTGGAGGAAAAGCTGAAAAAATGCAAATACATAAATAAAATAAATAAATAAAATACAATACTGAATTAGTAATTACAGTTACACACTCAGATCACAACAAAATGATCGGATTTTAAACAATTCTCAATTAAAGTGATTTCAAGCAAAATAGTATACTAACTACTTTAAGTAGCTAATTGAATTGATGAGTTTTTAAAACTTTTTGGCTCAAAATAATCAATGTAAATTCATTGTTAGAAAGCTCTGTTTAATTTTTATAGAATTTTATAGAAAATATATAGTGCTCTCTAAAAATGAATTATAAAGGCCTACCTATGGTGGTATGACTCACACACACTTACACATTTGTTAATGTAGGGACAAAGTACGCCCCTCACATTTACTGGTTTCTACATACTCACAGCCAATTACACATTTTCTATGTGTTTAAATTAAAATAGCTAACTTAAAAAAGTCGAATTCTACTACCAGAGATCAAAACTTCTGACCATTTGCACACTCCAATGATAGAATACCTATCTAAGAAGTCGTGCACACCTACCTTCTACAATAATAATTCTTGTCTTGTTTGTATAAACTCCAATAGTATACATTGTTGATAGCACATTAAATTCTACTGAATAAGATTCTGGAACACTTTGTGTGTCTTGCAGATAAACTGTTAAAGTAGTAGAATACGCCATTGGATTAGTGCCACTATGTGTGACTTCAGTGGTGGTCACATTTCTCTGACTTGTCCAGGAACTGAGTATTGTAAGATTAGTGTCAACTGCACTGTTGAAAGTAGCTGTGGCTGTGAATGTGAGAGTGAGACCAACATGGAAGCCTTCATTCACAGGACTGCCAGTAATAGCTATAGTAGGAGCTGGAACTAAATCAGAATAAAAATTGTTAAACTATTATTGTACTACGTATTACAGATTTCACCTACCTCCAATTATAATAATTGAAGTGTTATTACTACTAATTCGTAAATTAGCATCAGTGTCCATGACAATAGCTCTGCAAACATAGCTTCCTCCATGACTGGTGTGAAGTGGAGTAAATGATAGAGTCAGTGAAGTAGATGGAGAAGAACTACTCAATAGCATATCTTCTAAAGAACTATCATTTAGTACAAGTCCACTTGGCCCCACCCACTCAATAACTGGAGCCTGTCTGAGGTTTTGATTGAGACTAACATCACATGTGACAGCATATATTTCACCAGCAGTAGTAGAACCAGAACTACTGATCCTAACTTGCGGAGGATCTGGAACTGAATTAAACAGAAATAACATTCAGAATCTTTAATAGAATGATCCTAACTTAAATTTATTCAAATGAGCTCAATGCACTTACATTGTGAATTAATGAAAATTGATGTAGTTCCAGTATTACTTCTCTGAAGAGTGTTTTGAGATTCTGAGATAGTGACATTACACCTAAAGAAAGTGTCCACACTGCTCAGTGGAGAGAGAGTGAGAGTAGACAAATTACTTGTAGTAGATGAAGTTATAATACTTCTACCACCATTTCTCACTTCAGAGCAATCTCTATCAATCCATATAAAAGAATATCTTAGCTCTCCAGTATCCACAATATCTCGGTTGATGCTGGCTGAACAGGTAAGAGTGATGTTATCTACTCCACCCACTAGCAGCAAGTCAGGTGATATAGTAACAGAAACATCAGGAGCAGGAACTACCACACAAACATGTTTAACAAATATAATTGCTAAAAAAAATCTGCTTTTGTAAAGTGAAAATAATTTTGTACAATGTGGCTGTGGTTAATAGTCTAATAAATATGTTCTACACAACAGTTCATTGATGGTCAGCAAACTTCGGAAACAAAACAATATGCGTCATGTGCCATGCACACATATTTATGATGCAATACTTTATTTTATTGATATAAGTTCATCATAATATTACATGACTTTAAGTGAAGAAAATTTTATGAGTTGATCAAGTTCCTTAGTATTTATTTTTTGTTTATTAAGTCATTCTGGTGCTGGTATAAAAGAGAATGCGGAGTGTTTTAAAAATCAGACAAATAAAATACAACTAAATCAAAATGCTAATGACGTGAGCAATACTTAAAAGTCTTCATTGATGGCACTAAGATGAAGAATTCACTTGAAAATTTTAAGAAACTGAACAATAGGGTCTATAGTAATTATAAGTATTATGTAATAAGTGATGTAAGAAACCCATACTTGTTACATGAGTCAGAGTGTGATGTGGTGAAATATTTCATAAGCAGCAGAATAATTTATTTTCACGAGCGAGAGGTGAGTGAAAATATAGCCTGAGAGTGAAACATCTAGCCATATCACTGTGACAAGTATAATAAGTGGTTTGTTTCACACTAGATATCTTCACTTCTGCAGTTATGACTAGGACTGATAATTCACAGCACGGGTCATGTACCTAATGATATCATTGTGAGAATATCCAGGGTGGAATAAATATATAGTACTTATTACATGAGTCAGAGTGTGATATGGTAAAATATCTAGCCAATATCACTCTGACGAGTGTAATAAATGGTTTATTCCACACTAGATATCTTCACTCTTTCTTTTTTGTTGTAACCCTTGGTGTAAAGTTGGATGTAGAACTCACTAGGGGCTCCCCACAACCAGTGCTTATATTATAGCAGCTGCTCTAACCTGGCTAGGTAGGCTCCTCTAGGGTAAAAGTAGCTCTAAAAATCCTGAAAACTGGTACGCTAGGTCAGAAACTAGTTATATATGAGAGTCTGATTTGACAGTAAAGAGGACATTCTCTGAGAGCTATGGACAATATTAGAAACTCATAACCGTAATAACACTTTGATTTACTCAATTTTCTAAAACTCAGAATTATTTAATAAAGAAAGAAAAGTTAACAAATACATCCATCTCAACTGCACTAACTTTGAGGTCTAATCATAATTGTCTCCTGAATCATTTGTGTCCTGCTTCTTACTGGAGTAAATATTGATCCTAGGCAAGTATAAGTTACTGGATGTGATGCCCTCAACGGATTAATATTTAACACAGCAACTGTTCTATCAGTAGTAGCAGCAGTAGTTTCAATAGATCCTGAAATACTTGTAGTAGTAGTCCATGTAGCCATAGGAGATTGAGTTAGTCCAGGGATCAACTCAAATACTACACATGTCAAGTTCAGTTCTGATCCTGTTATAATACTTCCTGAAGTAGTCAGATTGGCTCCAATAGATGGAGATGGAACTACAGAATAATAATAGAATAACGTAACATTGCAAATACAACAACTAACAATATTGACTGCAACAAAATAGAAAGTAAGAGTTTAAGTTTGTGTAAGATGCTGTATGACTTTTCAGTACAAGAAAATAAGAAGAAGTTTTGATTGTTCAATCTCTTATTTCCAATACAATAAAATTGTAACCATACAGTTGTGAGCCAGGGCTATTTAGGCTTGGGCAAGTGTGACGGTAGCACTAGGAGCTAAAGTTAGGATAGAAACCATCACAGTTGGTGGCAAAGGGATTGTTCTGTTTTCAATTTGGCCATTTTTGACTTCTCACATTATTCAATATAGTCGTGGTACTACTCTGACCTTTGACCTGCGTTAAACTACTGCTATCAAACCAACTCTGATAGACTCTGATTGATTGAAATTACTTGGCAACTGTGGTTGACAACCATTCATGTTCAATGAACAGTTGAATTGTTTGTTTACACGTTGCATGCTATGACTATAACTTATAATATTGTGTCAGTAGCTCAGTCTAGCTGAGGTTAGAATAGCTTGTGGTATCTTCCACAACCACATAACTGGAATAACCACACAAACGAAAGACTTATTTATGTGTGTCTATGCAGCCTGTAATCTTCTCACAACTATTTCATCATTCTGTGTTTTGTGATGTGTGCATTTTGCGCGCCTCAGAGTGACTTTGGCATCATCCAGTCATTCACTTCTTATTGTCACAGTATTAAAAAGTACAAAATGGCAGTGAAATACTAAATGAACACCACAGAATTTCAATTGTGTAAACCCTGTAAAGTGTCTTGCTCGCTTGCCAGCTAACAAGTATCCCTGATTTGCAATATGCTACCCCTGTATAGTGTCTTGCTCGCTCGCCAATATAATATATATATGGTCTGGGTATGAGCAAGACACAGCAGCCCATATTAAGGAGTAATGCAAAACTCTAATTAACACTTTCTAGTCTCCCACTGTTGTGTGTTTCATGTCAAAGTCTTGCTAAATGTTTATTGCTCAGAGCAATTTTTTTCTGCTCAGGTCTGTACTGATGTTGTCCTCTCTTAGTCTACACCCTATGCTCAGCGTTCAGAGCTTCACCCAGACCTATTATATAAATATGTAAATTATATAGTATTCATATTGTACGTTTATAATATTCTATATTTATTTCATGTTAGATATCTTCACAATGCAATTTTTAGGCTAATGACCCAGAGATTACTCATGGTGTCATGCACCCTTCTCTATACAAATTAAGCAGCTGTTAGAATATCAGCTGGGCATGTTGAAGAACCCCTTTGAACTAACACAGCCAAGTTTACAAGCTGAATTCCCACCCTAGTACAAACTACTGCAGTGAAGATATCTAGAATTGAATAAACCACTTATTACACTCCGTTTGTGATATGGCAAGATATTTTACTCTAAGACTTTATTTTTACTCGCCTTTGGCTTGTGAAAATACATTAGCCTGCTTGTGAAATATTTTGCCACATCACGCTTGACTCATGTACTGTCAGTTCAAGCGGAAATATTAGATGTTTGCATGTTTTTTTCTTGTCTACGATCAAAAAGTGATCAGTCACAGACAGAGATTGCAAGACAAGTTACAATTCATGACACTCGCTACTTACCAAATAGAGTCAATGAAAGAGTTTGGTTAAACACTCCAGAGTTGGCTCTAGTGACATAGCAAGTAAATTCATTATCATGTAGTGAGACACTATCATTAACAAGAGGGATATAATACTCTGACATGGCTACTGATGTAGCTCTAGATAACACAACTCCATCTATAGTCCTCCATTCTATGAGTTCAGCCACACCAGGAACATTCACACAAGTGAGAGTAGCAGGTTGTCCCACAGTCAATGGAATAGGTGGAGAAACAATAACTTCAACACCTAAAAATGATAAAAAAAATGAATAAATTTGTTAATTGAATTAGAAAAATGCATTAAAATATATTGCATTTCATCAGAGTCCCTCGTGATAATTAAGTTAACTTGTTACAAGTTATGACTATGATATGCTTAAGTATTAGCAAAAATAAGGATAATTTTTCAACTATTATGTTTCAACACACCTCACATGTTTAATGTATTTTTGGGTGATCATAGCGAGACTCTCCCTAACGAGTCTCAATTGAGATTGTGGTATATTTATATAGATTAATCATTAAATACCGAAGAATATCACGAGTCTGTTGGCTGGCACGAGAGTAAATTTCACTGACAGACAAGTAATATTTCCACAGTATCCAATGATTAATCAATTTATTGTGTACTGATCATGCGCGAATGGGGTAGAAACTGAGTGGCTAATGTATTGGAGCTGACAAGAAGTTTTTCGATTCTTTTTTTTCTGATGAAGTCATTGATAATATTTTCTCCAATATTCAAGGTGGAGTAGAAAGGGAATGTGAAAGGCAAGAAGGACCTCCATCTAGCACTGACAGTGAACAAACAGTTAGTCTTGACGATGAGGAATTATGGAAGTTTTTAGAAGAGCAATAAAAAAAGTAATACTCAAAAGAAAACATTATCCGACTTGAGAACGTGGTACCGTTGGTGCAAAGGGATAAATATAAAGTGAAAAATTAAGAATTTCCACCCAAAGAATTAGACAGACTTCTCAATCATTTCTATTGTAAGGTGTGGAGTGCAAACAGTAGTCTGTATCAACAGCACTCTTACTTCCATTCAAAGAAATTTGGATAGACATCTAACAAGAGACCGTCACAAACCAACAGCATCATAAGAGATTCTGAGTTTAGCTCATCTCAACAGCTACTCGTAGCTAGTAAGAAGCTGAAGAAAGAAGGAAAGGGAAATAAGTCTAAAGCATCACAACCATTAGATAACACTGAAATTGAGCAGATTTGGATTTCAGGAGCTTTTGGAAGTAGCAGCTTTGAAGTCTTACAAGATATTGTGTGGTTCCTCCTGTGCCTGAACAAGGGAATGAGGGGACGTGATGAACATTACAAATTGTGTTATGGTGACATAGATGTCAAGTGTTCCTCAGACAGTATAAAAGACGTCGAATTTACCAAACGGATACAATGACTCGCACTAGTAATGGGTCCTACATTCGTCTTTTTAAGCCTAAAATGTGGAGTACGCCAGAAAAACTAGATCGCAGTCCACTGCAATTATTTGAAGTCTACGTAAAACAACGACCAGCAGTGATGTGCTAGCTTCATTTTATTTGGCTGTGAATTCATGCCCAGTCCTGGATAAACATGGTATAAAAATTAAAGGATGGGAAGAGACAAAATTGGACTATTCATGAAAAGTATTGCTTCAGAAGGAGCTCTGAAAGGGAAGAAAAACCAATTATTCTGTTCAAAAGACAATGATAACATTCCTAGCTAGCTCTAACATTCCAGATACTCAAATAATGCAGCTCTCTGGCCACAAAAGTACACATAATTTAAACTCCTATAAGCAAGCATCTTTACAGCAGCAACAAGATAGGTCTCATATTTAAAGTTCTTATAATCAGAAAGTGAAGCCTGAAAAAAGTGCCTTCTCAACAAGACCAACTTGATTTTCCCCCCCAGAATTTCTAATTCCTCTATGCCACTCCAACTATTTTAGGGAGCAACTGACAGCACTATTCATATAAACTGCAATACAAGTAATTTAGCTGCTCAAGTGCAAGGAACAATCACAAAGAAATAGGATGACTCCACCTTGAATATTGGAGAAAAGATTATCAATGACTTCATCAGAAAAAAAAAAGAATCGAAAAACTTCTTGTCAGCTCCAAATACATTAGCCACTCAGTTTCTACCCCATTCCCGCATGATCAGTACACAATAAATTGATTAATCATTGGATACTGTAGAAATATTACTTGTCTGTCAGTGAAATTTACACTCGTGCCAGCTAACAGACTCATGATATTCTTCGGTATTAAATGATTAATCTATATAAATTTATACCAAAATCTCAATTGAGACTCGTTAGTGAGTATCTCGCTATGATCACCCAAAAATACGTGATCTGCACTGGGACTGGCAACTTCCAGTGACTCATAAATCGTTTATGTTGTAGATTCAAAGTTGGTCATCACATAGTAAATAATGGTTAGATCAAGTAAAGGTCCTAAATGAGGTATTAAACTTAGCAATATATAGAGTTTTAACTTTGTTGCTACATACTGGTGTTTTGAATATTCTCCTGTGAGGATTGTACGAGGATTAGTTTTAGGATGTTAAATAATATATTGAATAATGATGAGACATTCCAGTTTCAGTTCTTCTGTACTTTTTATGTTATCATGTACTTAAACTTAATAGTTGAAAAATTATCCTTATTTTTGCTTATACTTAAGCATATCATAGTCATAACTTGTAACAAGTTAACTTTAATTATCACGAGAGACTCTGATGAAATGCAATATTTTAATTCATTTTTCTAATTCAATTAACAAATTTATTCATTTTTTATCATTTTTAGGTGTTGAAGTTATTTTTTCTCCACCTATTCCATTGACGGCATGTAGAGCGCAGCGGACCGAGGTTACCGGCGGTTAAAGGGGAAGGGCCAAATGAGTGGGGTGAGGGCGGGTCCCGGGAAGGGTAAGGGTCGCCGACCTCGCGCAGTGAGCGTCAGTTAGAAAAAGATTTAAATGGAGAAAGATAAGAAAGAGAAGCTGCCCAGAACGGCCAGCAAGGCCGCGGCTGAGGTCCGCGGCAGAGAAGATTTGCCGGCGCCTAAGAGGCGGAAAGGGGCGAGAGCTTTGTCGGGGGATAGTGAGGACGAAGGTTCTGTGGGGGACAGATTCGTCGAGGTGGAACAGAATTCGAAGGCTCTTCAGCGGCTGGTAGAGCAGATGGGTATCTTGCAAAAGACAGTCTTGGACAGGCTTCCGGAGAAAAAGGGTATGTCCTGAGTAGGAGCCTGGGTAGTAGTACAAAGTAGGCTAGAGGTGTAAGGGTGAGTGGAGAGTCTGTGATCAGGGACGTGGGAGAGGGGGCTGGAAGGCCATGGCAAACGTTCCTGACGCTCACCTCCGTGCTAGCAATAGTGCGTGACAAAACCGAGCTCAGTGTTTGTGGAGGCGTCTAGTGGGAGAGTGTTAGGATGTGTTTATGATGCGTGAAGCCGAGGAAGGGGGAGACGGCGGTGAGAGCCGTAAGAAAGTGTGGTGAGCCAGAGGCTGGTTGGAATTGGTGGTGATGGCGGAGCGGGCCTGAAGCCACAATACTAGTTTAGGCAATAGGGGGTAGTTAAGAGTTCCTCGGCTGGAAAGGGGGTGAGGACCGGCTGGAGGCAGGCCGGAGGTGGCGGGACAGGGGAGGTGAGTTCCCTGTCAGCCTGGATGAGTTAGAAAGGGGATGGTGGTCGTGCGGGGTTGGGCACGGAGAAGAGGTCCCCATAGAATGACTAGGGGGAGGTAGTAGGGATAGTTAAGGTAGGGTAGTCGCTAGGTAGGTAAGAGACGGCGGTGGTCCAGTGTTGGGGGCATCACTGTGGAGCCGCGTGAGACGGCGGGGGTCCAGCGTTGGGGGGGGGCAACGCTGTGAAGCCGTGAAGTGTTAACGAGAGTGTCTGGAGCAAGGCGTTGGGTGGCAACGCTGGGAGGTCACTGAAAAAAAAAGAAAAAAAAAGGGGGGGGAGGGGGAAGTAAGGGTGCCAGAGGTCCCGAGTTGGAGGGTAATCGGTGAAGCACGGAATGAAGTAGAGTGGTAGTGGTCCAGGGTTGGGTGGCAGCCTTGTGAGGGTAAGGGGGTAGGAGTGAGTGACACGGAAGGTCCAGGGCTGGGGTGGTCAGCCTTGTGAAGGGTGTCAGGAGCTCTAAAGGCACAAGAGCGGTCCAGGTCTGGGTGGCAGTCCTGTGAAGGAAGGACGCGGTGACGAGTGACACGGTGGTCCTGGACTGGGGAGGGCAGTCTCGTGAAGGGTGTCAGGAGAGCAAAGTCACGAAGGGGCGAGACATGAGGGTCTAGATATAGGGGTGTCTCGCCCGGGGGAGTGAGTGCCGGGTTCCCGGCAGTGAGTGCACAAACGAGCAGGGAGGACAGAGCACCAGGGAAGAGGGGTGCCTGTCAAAAGGCTCGGGTATGGGTGCACAAAGGAACAAGGGTGGGGCCACCAGGGAGGGACATGTATGTCATGTTCACGTCGGTGTGATTTGTGATCACAGACGAGGTGGCGGAGCTGGCGGAGGCTGCCAGGAGCAAAGGGGCGGCAGAGGCACCTGCCGGTATGAAAGGAGAGGAGAGACCTCTGGTCCAGAAGTTGCTGGACGGGCTGAAGGAGGTCAGGGCGGAGGAGAGTGAGGATAAGAAGGCAGCCAGAGTGGTGCACCTCATTAAGAATCAACCGCCGTTGCCGACCAAGGTGGTCGAGAGAATTAAAGAGGGCTCCTTCGTGGACTTCGCCTTCTTCCCTGTTTTTGACGATGGTCCTGGCGAAGCAGGTGACTGGAGGTCCAGCACGGGTGAGGCCAGTGAAAGTTCGAACGGGGGAGGAGGCAAGAGGAAGAGTCCCAAGGAGGTGCCGGACCTGGCAGGGTGGAGCACGTGCTTCACGCTGTTTCAAGTGGCGTGGGCGTCCAGCAAGCCGGAGATGTGGGTTCCACTGGCGGCGTACAGGGAGTCGATATTCAAACTGGCTAAGAGGTACCAGTGGAACCAGGTAGCCCGGTATGACAGGAGGTTCCGGCAGGAGGCGGCAGGCAAAGACGACGTAAAGTGGGAGGACGAGAACCTGTCCCTGCTGCTGGACGTGGTCCACTCCACGCCGGCGCCGAAGGCAGAGCCGAGGCAGGTAGCCGGAGGGGGTGATCCCCTGGGGAGAAGGGCCGAGCCAAGGAAGAAGGGCGCTTGCTTTCGTTTCAACAGGGGCGAAGGCAGGTGCACTTTCGGAGCCCAGTGCAAGTTTAGCCACACTTGCTCCAACTGTGGAGGGGGTCATCCAGCAACCCAGTGCAGCAGGCCTGGCGATAGGAAATAAACTATGGTCAAATCCATCATTACGTTGTACTGCTCCATGATCATCTAGTGAATTGTTCACTGTTGACTATTGATAAATGTTCTGCCCGAATTCTTAGTCATTTGTAGTCAGGGTACTAACCGTAGGTGGGCAGGGTAGTTGCCGTGAAGGGAGTGAGCGAGAGTGTATGGAGGGGATAGCTCTAGAGGGGAGGCACGGGTAAGGACAAAGGTAGTGGCGCTTGTAGGGGGAGGGGGTGGCTAGCTACAACACATACGCACACACGTAGTCTAGGGCGGGGAGGTGTTGCAGTATGAGTGGGCATAAGATGACAAAGGGTATTCGCTTTTGCAGATTACTGCTTCACAAACCAGTTGAAAGAACTCGAGCGGAGTTCAGAGGGCCCGAGCAGTAGAGTGCTGCAGGGAGCAGAGGAGGTGGTGACCCCTCTGGTGTGGCAGCAGTGGGAAGAGGAACTAAGAGAGCACCCGGACAGAGAGTGGGTGGAGTTCCTGGTGATGGGGGTCAGAGAGGGGTTCCGTCTGGGTCACGACCAGAGCAAAGTCGTGCTGAAAGAGAGACGGGGGACCATGTATGAGGCCTCTCACCACAGAGGGGTGATACATGAGTACCTGGAAAATGAGGTACAGTGCAGGAGAATCTGGAAGGTGAATGCTGAGGGGGTCCAGTGTTTGGAGTTTGGAGTGATTCCCAAGAAGGGCAGGCCAGGCAGGTGGAGATTGATTGTGGACCTGTCTGCGCCGGAGGCCCACAGTGTTAACGACGGTATTGACAGGGTGCTGTCGAGTGTGTCTTACACGTCGGTGGACGACGTGGTGAAAAGAGTGTTGGAGCTGGGGGAGGGTGCCAGACTAGCTAAGGCTGACGTGAAGGCAGCCTACAGGAACGTTCCCGTCCACCCCAGAGACAGGTGGCTGTTGGGAATGAGGTGGGAAGGCGAGACCTTCGTGGATGGCACCCTCCCGTTTGGCCTCAGGTCAGCTCCCTTGTTGTTCACGGCCCTGGGTGATGCCATAGAGTGGATTGCCACGAAAAGAGGAGCAGTTTGGCTCAGGCATTACATAGATGATTTCGTGGCAGTAGGGCAGAGAGGCACTGATCAGTGCGAGAGGGCCATGGCCGTGTTCAAGTGGTGGCACCAGTTTGGGTTGAGGTGGAACGGTACCTCGCTCATGAAGGCCGTGGTCGTGGATGGAGACCCCCAGGAAGAGATGTTCTCAGATCCATCAGGGAGCTGGGGGTGTGGAGCAACCTGGCAGGGCGAGTGGTTCCAGATCCAGTGGGGTGCCCTGCCAGGTACAAGTGAGTGGGGCATAATGCCTAAGGAGATGCTGCCGATAGTAGTCGCGGCAGTGGTGTGGGGAGCTAGATGGAAAGGGCGAGCTATTAGAGCCAGGTGCGACAATATGTCGGTAATGGCGGCCATACAGGCGGGTGCCTGTAAGGAGAGATGGTCCATGCACCTGCTCAGGTGCATGGCGTTTGTGGAGGCGACCCTCTCTGTGACCGTGAGGGCAGAGCACATCAGAGGGGTCGAGAACGGGGTGGCAGACGATCTGTCCAGAGACAGATTACAGAGTGCTCTGTCTATCATGCAGGTGCCGAAGGCAGAGCCAGTGACAGTGCCAGTAGAGCTCATGGGGATGCTGACCATGGCAAGTCAATCCTGGTCAGGGCAGGAGTGGAGGCAACTGTCGGAGCTGCCATTGACATGTCAATAGCGGGGCACACTCAGAGGCGGTATGCCTCCGCGTGGAAGAGGTACTTGGGCTGGTGCAGGAGCCTGGAGGAAGAGCCCTTGCCTGTCACGGAGGACAAGGCCATGGCATACGTGGCGATCTTGGCCACATAGGGGCTGAAGGCTGGGACAGTGAAGTACCACTTGGCAGGGCTGAGAATGGCTCAGATCAAGGCAGGCATGAGGGCACCAGATTGGAGTACCATGGACAGGTTGGCCCAGTTGAGAAAGGGCTTGGCTCGGATGGAGGCCGTGGGCGGTAGGGTCACCCTGGTGAGAGAGCCGGTGAAGTGGGTCCACATGAGAGCCATGCACTCAGTGTGGAGGGGAAAAGGAGAGAGAGGAAAGATGTTGTGGGCAGCGGCCTGCATGTGTTTCTTTGGCTGTCTGAGGGCAGGGGAGGGATTGGCTCCTGAGAGCGGGGAGTTCGACGAGAAGGCCCACCTGACGTGGGGGGACGTGCAGCTGGAGAAGGCCAAGAGCCCGGTCTGGATCCGAGTCAGGATAAAGGAGTCCAAGACGGACAGATTGAGAGTGGGAGCCTCTGTGACCTTGCACAGGACCGACAGGGACATCTGCCCAGTGAGGGTGGTGCTGGAGTTCATGGTATGCAGAGGGTCGGGGCCAGGACCCTTCTTCACGGGAGGGGGTGGAGGGAGTCTCACCAGACGCGACTTCGTGGTGGAAGTCCGGAAGGCACTAGTGGAGAGAGGGATACCTGAGTCGGGTATCTCCGGGCACAGTTTCCGCATCGGGGCAGCTACGGCTGCTGCTGCGGGAGGGGCCTCGGAGGAAGAAGTGAAAGCTCTGGGGAGATGAACGAGCAGAGAATACAAGAGTTACATAAGAAAAGAGGAGGGGGACCAGTCCTCCTCGGCAAAGAAGTGGACGGAGTCAATCAAGGCTGAGGACTGCAGCCAGGACTAGTCAGTGATCATGTTGTCATTCACTTCTCTCATGATATTTCAGAGTGATTGTTGTCAAAGATGCTCTTGTCTTATGTGTGTGGGGTGGCAAGGGCTAGTGAGGGGAGTGGTGTCAGTAAGTAGGGCTAGTCCTAGATGTAATGGGGGAGTGTGTGCGTCGGAGCAGTCGGGGCTCTCCGTGGGGTCATGTTGGGGGGGTGTTGGTGGGGTATGTACAGCTGCCACAGGAGACGTAAGGGTCAGCTGCACAAGGGCGAGCCTCAGGCACGGCCTGGGGCGCGCAAGCCCCCAGCAGGACCTCGGTGGAGGCGTGGCCGGGCGGCGGGCCCGGCAAGCACGCGCGACTGCAAATCTCCGGCACACACACTTCTGAAATGGGTAAAGGTCAACAGTATGTATAACTTCGGGTAAATGTCCATTTGTGCTCAGTACCTCAGCAGGTAACTGTGGGACAACCTGCTACTCTTACTTGTGTGAATGTTCCTGGATCAAAAACTGAGTGTAATAAGTGGTTTATTCAATTCTAGATATCTTCACTGCAATAGTTTGTACTAGGGAGGTAATTCAGCTTGTAAACTTGGCTGTGTTAGTTCAAAGGGGTTCTTCAACATGCCCAGCTCATATTCTAGCAGCTGCTTTGTTGTTGGATAATTTGTATAGAGAAAGGTGCATGACACCATGAGTTATCTCAGGGTCATTAGCCTAAAAATTGCATTGTGAAGATATCTAACATGAAATAAATATAGAATATTATAAACGTACAATATGAATACTATATAATTTACACATTTATATAATAGGTCTGGGTGAAGCTCTGAACGCTGAGCATAGGGTGTAGACTAAGAGAGGACAACATCAGCACAGACCTGAGCAGAAAAAAAAATGAGCAATAAAAATTTGGCAGGATTTTGACATGAAACACACAACAGTGGGAGACTAGAAAGTGTTAATTAGAGTTTGGCATTACTCCTTAATATGGGCTGCTGTGTCTTGCTCATACCCAGACCATATATTATATTATATATGTAATATTGGCGAGCAAGCAAGACACTATACAGGGGTAGCAAATTGCAAATCAGGGATATTTGTCAGCTGGCAAGCGAGCAAGACACTTTACAGGGTTTACACAATTGAAATTCTGTGGTGTTCATTAATTTTTCACTGCCATTTTGTACTTTTTAATACTGTGACAATAAGAAGTGAATGACTGGATGATGCCAAAGTTCATGACCACTCTGAGGCGCGCAAAAGGCACACATCACAAAACACAGAATGATGAAATAGTTGTGAGAAGATTGCAGGCTGCAGAGACACACATAAATAAACAATTCAACTGTTCATTAAACATGAATGGTTGTTAACCACAGTTGTCAAGTAATTTCAATCAATCAGAGTCTATCAGAGTTGGTTTGATAGCAGTAGTTTAACGCAGATCAAAGGTCAAAGTAGTACCACGACTTTATTGAATAATGTGAGACGTCAAAAATGGCCAAATTGTCAAACTAAAAACAGAACAAAGCTCCCTTTGCCACATATTTAATTATATATATTTTTTGCCAAGAATCAGTGCTGGAGTAGCATCAGCTAAATATGGAGTGAGCTGCGAACTGAGAGCATGAAATGCAATGTGCTGGTATGAGATGCATGCTAGCAGTATTAAATGGAAACAACTAATTGCGTGAGATTCAAGCTAATGGCAGTAGATGTAAGTCAACAACATTAGGTGCAAGCTAACAGCATTAGATGCAAGCTAACAGCTTGATTTCATACAAGTAATTGCTTAACTTGCAGCACGATTAGGCATTTCCCTTGTTTGTTGATTGATTTTACTAACAAAATCAGTGCATAAAAATGTAATTGGGGATAAAAAGCAGGACCTTTATTGTTCATTATTGCTCTAAATAATATATCCTTGCTGAATTGGCTGCAGTTTTACACTGCCAATCTCTCCTTTTTCGGTAGTTCTGATAGGTCATCTTCATCATATTCACAGTCAAAGAAATTATCAGCCTTAGAAGAGCGCAAAAAATTATTTGGAATTAATCCACTGGATCTGAAGTAAGAATAATATAGATGTTGTAAGTTTGTAATAATGACTATTAAGAACTGCCAATTAAGTAATAGGACCTGATTATGAATTCGAGTATAACGACAAATGTCTATATTAGGTTATTTATTGGTAGCTGAACTAGAAATTGGAATAGGTACACGATTAGGTTTGCTGAGATTGATTAATACTAGTTGATTCTTGGTTCTCAATTGGTAGTATAATAGTATCTGGACTGGTTGACTCATCTATAGAATCAGACATCGGAGAGTGTTCAGTAATAGATGGACTAAGGAAATGATACGTCCGGCACTTCAACTGATACATTTCGATCTCGTAATTGTCCTGAATGACATTTCTGGGCTCGACCATCACTGAGTTCAACATAAGTAACTTACTCTGAACAGTTCCTGGTAATCACTTGTCACCTCTTTGAGTGTTGTGCACCCACACTTTCGATCCAATAGCAAAAATTCTATCTCTTGATTTTGATTCATGTTGCTTTTTCTGTGCTTGTTGTTTACTCTCTACCCTTCCTGACAAATAAGGATGCACACGATTCTTTTTCAACCCCTTCTTGATGATCTGTACAGGCCTCTCTGCAAGGCCGTTATAGGGAACACTTGTCAAGTGATGTATACCATTAGCACGTAAGAAAGTTTCGAACTCCTCACTGACAAAACAAGTTCTATTATTTATCACTAAAGTCTCAGGAATACCAAATCTTGCAAACTGTTCTCTTTGTTCCTCAATAACTGTTGCAGATGTAGCATCGGGAGTCCATGATGCTTCTATCCATTTAGAATGTGCATCCACCAGTACCAGAACCATCTTCCCATTGATTGGACCAGCAAAGTCCAAATGTAACCTGATCCATGGTCGTGTAGGCCATTACCAGGGGTGTAAGGGAGACACAGGTGGGACTGCTTGTACAGATAGATACATGTGACACTGACACACTAAAGTTTCAATATCCTTAGTCACCCCTGGTCACCACAAGTACATCTGGCCAGATTCTTCATCCTTGCCATGCCTGAATGGCCTTCAAGCAACTGGTGAAGAAAAGCTCCTCAACAAGTTTCTAAATTATCACGCGTGATCCCCACATCACATAATTTTGCTCCACTGATAACTCTAACTTCCAGTCAAAATATGGTCGTAATTCAGGGTGAGAATCAATTGAGTCAGACAAGCTTGCCTTGAGTATAACTCCACAATGGATAACACAGAGTCCTTACGAGTCTCTTCTGCAATCTGTTTTGCTATGACTGGAGTCATCCAAATGTTGGAATAATAACACAATCTCCGGGAGAGCTGGCTGAGTGCCGAGCTCAGTAGGCAAAGGGAGACGTGATAACGCATCGGCATTTGCATGTGCCGTGGTCCTTCTGAATGTAAAGTGGTACTCGAACTGTGATAGACATAGATAGTATCTGCGAACACAAGCAGAAGCTTGGGGTGAAGTGGATTTGACTCACTAGGCAAACCCAGCAAAGGCTTGTGGTCAGTAATAAGTTGAAATGATTGACCAAAGAGATAAGAGTAAAATTGTTTAACACCAAAAACGCAAGCTAGCCCTTCCTTCTCTAACTAAGAGTAGTTTTTCTCGGCTGGTATATCAGGGTACGAGAGGCATATCCTATAAGTCGCTCAGATCCATTTGGCATTCTATGTGCTAACACTACACCAATACCATACTGAGAAGCATCGCACGCTAGCAAAAAAGGAAGGGAAGAATCAAAGTTAATCAGCAAATTGTGAGAAACTAAGCAAATCTTTAGACTTTTGAAGTGCACTTTCCTGCTGAGTAGACCACTTCCACTTAGTATTCTGTTGCAGGAGTTCATAAAATGGTGCTATGTGAGTAGAAAGATTAGGCAAAAATTTTCCATAATATGTAAGAAATCACAGATATGATTTCAGTTCTGTAATATTCTTGGGAGTAGGGGCATTCTGTATTGCCTTCGCCTTAGCTGTCCAAATGTATCTCAAGTATGAAATAGACAGCGCACGAAACCATTATTTTGATATCTTAGCACGCAGGTTAGCTTCTTTGAGTCACTTCAAAACTTCTTCCAGTGATAACAAATGTTCCACTTGTGTTTGATTAGAGGCCAACGACACCAGGAATTCCATGCAGTAACTGTTCCATAGTCTTTTGTAAAATACCTGGCGAAGATGCTACTCTGAAAGGCAATTGAGTATAACGGTATAATCCTATATGAGTGTTTTTAACACACAATTTATTGACCGTTCATCAAGTACAAGCTGTTAATAGGCAATTGACAGAGATAGATTTTTGTAAAAAATCTTTCCTTTAGTTAATGTAGCAAAAAGATCCTCAATTTTTGGAATCAGGTAGCGATTTCATTTAGGAAACTGGGTTAACAGTAACTCGAAAGTCACCACACACCCTCACCGACTCCTTCTCACTTTTAATGACAGGAACTATAGGAGCTGCCCAGTCAGATCTATCAACTGGTTCTAGTATGTCTTCACTAACAAGTCGTTCCAACTCTCTCTCCACCTTGTCCCAATATGCATATGGTACAGTACGCCTACGGACTTTATGGAAACGAGGTCTTGAAGTATGTCTTTGGTAGCAGTATAATATTTCATTGTACCTAACTCTTCAACATTTCACTGTATTTTTATTAGTTGTGGTTTGTGCACACTATTTACTTGTCCCCAGTTCACCTAGCAGCTTCTTCTGATCAATGGCGTTGTTTATGCCAGCTACGATGATGCGGTTCCTCAAGTTGCGTTCCAATTAGTCTCCAAAATTTACAATTCTCTGCAATCCTCCGCAGCTCTGCCACAAAAGAGGACACCGTTCCTCCAGGTTGCCGTACTCGAGTAAACGATAACTATGCACTTCCTCTGAAGGCGGCGGGCTGTAGTGTTTCGTAAGCACCTCAACGCACTCGGAAAACTTCTTGGAAGCAGGCTTAACAGGGGCAAGTAAGCTCTTCAGCGTCCGGTAAGTAGTCGATCAAACCCGGAAAGAAATAGGGAGCGCCTTGTATAGGTTCTTTGTCTTCACCAACTAGTCAGTGAGCAATGAAGTACTGTTCTACTTGCTCAATGTAGTCGCGCCCAGTCTTCTTCGCTGGCATCGAATTCCTTTACTTGCATGAGGCCGTTGCTGTACAACTTAGACAGTGTATGTCCCGTAACTCGTCGCTAGTTTAGGTCGTGTATTGACTTCGGACACTGAATTGAATAGCTGACAATTACTCGTGACACGTGTACAAAAAAACAACAACACAAAACAGGAAGTAACATAAAACCACAGGAATGACATAATTGACCAAATATACCACACCCTAGATTGGGCACAACGGTATTTGAACTTCAGTGGCAACTGCATACTTTATAAGAAGTTGTGGAAGTATTTCCTTTGCTTCATAAACTTTGAAGTAAGTCAGATTGGTTAGGAGCTGTTTTTAGTATAAACTTGTTTGTGCTAGACTTATAATGACCTATGAGCTGCTGTTTTTACATAATTTCTTTCTCAGCCTTCTTTTACTCGTTAGATATTGTATTCTCTCTTTTTTTTTTAACAATACAGATTTTTTTAAATTTGGTCGCCAATAGGATTCGAACCGAGGACCGCTTGCTAAACGCACAGGCGCTCTGCCACTGAGCTACGACAACCAGCCTGCAAACAAACACTCCAATATTGTATTTATACTGAGAGTGAGACTGTAGCATAGCAGTACCCCTTACAGTATCAATACAGAATTGGAGTATTTATTTGTTAGCTATGTAGCTAAGTGGTAGAGCGCTTGTGAGTTAAGTAAGCCAGAGTTCATTCTTGGTAGCGACCAAATCTTTTTTTAGTCCTGTATTGTTTAAACAAAAAGCCTGTGAAGGAGAGAATACATCTAATGAGCTGTTTCTAGTAGGATAGTAGTAATATTTGCTAGTGTTGGACATATAGTTACCTAATAGAGTTACTGTAATAGCTACTTGCCAGTGCAGGGATAATGGAATGGGGGCCAGGGGAGTACTGCCCCCAGATTCATTGCTTGGGGGGCACAGGAGGGCACATATCCTTTAGATATACATCACCATTTTAGGCATTAAACTCGTGGCAATTTTTTGCAAACCAATAAGAATAAGTACTCTGTTAAAATGGAGTGTTTAGTAACACCTCACTAGGTGTTTACCAGGAGGCTCTGTCTTGACACTCCACTTTGAGCCCTTATAACTTCCATACCAATACATTTCGTACCAAATGTGATGATATTTGTAATATTTGTGTATGAGCATGTTCATGAATAATATTATAAGATGGATATTGTGTAAGCCTGTGTGTATGTAGTAAGTTCTCCAGAGAATAATATCTACTACAATTTTACTGGCCAGTCTTTTGTTTTGTTTGTGCTATGTGAGGCCCAGCCATGGCTTATATAGGTAGCTACTCTATTTGTTGAGTTTTATTATTCAATCTTAAGGTGCAAGAACAATTATAACTATACTGATTCAGCCTTTAACAAGAAATAGATTTAATCTAGTGTAGTAATTTCCGTTATTACATCTAGCAATGAGGATAAAACTATGCCTGGTCACAGTTCCTTGGGAGAGTTCAACTGTGTATTGGCGACTGGAAGTTTTAAATTGAATGAACCAAGCAGTACTGCACTGGAAATGAAGTCTGAGCACTTTGAGGCTTTGTGTTGAAATTGTCTGGATAGGCAATATAAATTCTTTTCTTTTCTAACTCTTTCTAACATTGTATCTGTGTTTAAGAACCTTTCCTTGAAGCTTATGGTGGAAGTGTTTCTTGAGGTCTTCTAAAGTAGCTTTGGAATAATGGCCATTCTGTAGCACCAAGAATGTTCCACAACGTAGACACCAGACTTATATTGCTAGAAAAAAAGTAGAGTTATTCTATCCAGACATGAACATAAAGCCTCAAAGTGCACAGAATTTAGGCAGCAATTTCTAACAGATAAAGAAAATTTGTGCTAAAAAATAGTACAATTGAATGTATGAGTTGTAGTACTTCATGTATCTGCTTTAATGCTGTTTTGGACAGCTGGCTTATGGACTGAGTTATGACGGTGCTAATTAAATTGCAAACCATATTTACACTTGGCAACAATATCTTATACTTCCCTTATCACTGTCAGCCAAGCCACTGCACGGACCAACCACAGGAGAATTACAATGTTTGGTGAAGATCATCAATTTGGAATTTCCATTTAGAGATAACAGTTATTTTGGAATTCCACATTTGGAAAGATGGCCTGGCCAAAACTCTGGGCCTTAAATATAATTTTGGACTTTATTCTTGATATTTCTTTGTGTGAGTGAGTTTTGTATGTATGAGTGTGAGTTAAGCAGCAGTCATGTACTCACCATGGAAACATGTTCATCATGTCCACCACTTTGTCACATTAACTTATGTGACACAGGAGAATCTAGATTCTAGTACTCTTTATATAATCTTTACATCAAAGTCCCTCACCCCCACTCATTTGTATATAAACATGCCACACCTAATATTTTTGTCAGAAATATAAAATTTTGCTAAATTAGCTTTTATTTATTATCTTCCAACAATTGGAGCTGAATTCTAGATCTGTGCAAACACAGACAATAACATCAACTTGTACACAACTTGTACCACTTATATTTCCTATCCAACTGCTATTGATGTGTACAGTATATAGACTTTACATCATGCTATAATCAATTCTATTATATAACACAGTCAGTGATAAATCTAATAATTCTATAAAATTTTGGTGTTTGTTGAATTGCACTCCTGAACAGGGGAGGAGTGGGGGGGGGAGGGGGGGAAGGGGGGTGGAGGGAGGGGGAGGGTAGGGCTGACGATGCCAGGCTCTTCAACCCCAACCTATGTAGATTTTGAGAAATTTAAGGATGAATGTACCAATATTGGGCAATACGATTTACAGGTTAACTAACTTATGTTCTTCATTCATAAATTAATATTCAAATCATGTGCAATCAATCCTAAATATTTTAGAAATTTTGTGAGTTTTGACCTAAATAATATTTGGATCAACCTCTGCTGTTTGGGTAACACTTCCACTGAATTTGAGGGGGTACTAATATATTATGGCAAAATGTTGGGGTCCCTAAGGCATCTCTGCCTACTTAATGAGCAATCTGAAATTACATTAGCTATTTGTGGTGGGTAAATGAAAATACAATGTGTTATAGCATATTAATGAGTGTACAATTTTCATGATGTCAATGGAGCATCTAATTTATTGGAGTTAGGTACTTTGAGCAATTTTCTTGACATGTGTGATATAGAGTTGTCTGTATGTAATGATTTCTATTTAACTGCCACAGTTCTAATTTATGTGTAAATTATTCTAACCCGTTTTCTGACACAGTGAGTATAATAGTGATCTAATGCATGTGGTAGTGTACACCCCACTCTCCGAAAGAAGAAAAAATTATTTAATATTTCCTACATTTCTGGATGTTTAACACTGCCTAGATATAGCACTCAAGCCTCATTTGAAATGCTGGATTAAAGGAGAATTTTTTTAGATAATAAAACAAGAATTGCAAATATGTTTTTTAAGTATTTATTAGTTTAGCCAAAAAATAAAATTAACATGGATCATAAAGAGTTTGATGTAAGGCATTAAAAATATAATTAAAATTTTCACTATGAGATTAGTTTTTTTGGTTTGTGTTTATCTGTATAAAATACCAACTTCTGAAGCGAGCCAGTAGAGGAGCTAGTAAGGGCAGTGGTGATGGGCGTCTGGATTGTTCATGTGCTAATGGTTTCAATCTTATCATCACAATATTATTATCCAGTATTTGCACAAGGTAAGAATCTTTGTATTTAATATTTTCTTGTAGTTGGACATTATTTAGAGTCACTAGTATAGTTATTTGCTGAGTAAAAGTTGTTGTTTTGAATGAGCAAAAGAAGGCTGGCAATAAAAGCAATTGTGAAATGATAAATTAGTGGAGAAAAAAAAACACAGATAAAAAGAATCTTAGAAAAAGATAATTTCCATTGGTCTGTTGAGAGTGAGATTATAACCATAGCAGTACTGCTTAACGGTATAAATATGGAATTGAAGTGTTTGTTTGCCAGCTGATAGTCGTAGCTCAGTGGCAGAGTACTTGTACATTAAGTAAGCGGTACTGGATTAGATTCCCAGTGGTGACCAAATATTTTTTAATTGTGTATTGCTTCTACAAAAGCCTGTGAAAGAGAGAGAGTGCATCTAATGAATGATAGAAGGCTGAGAAAGAAATTGTGAAAATGCCCACTGTTTTATAAAAATTATTATTAATTTGAATGAAAAATCGTATTTTTTAAGTATGACACTGATTCCTAAACAAGTGTCAGTAGAATTATAATGAACTAGCAAAAAAAATTAATAGAAGGTTTACTGCACATATTAAGATATCTTGTGTGTTACTAGTTCCTCCTTCCACTGGCCTGTACTTCTCACTGAATGGTGTTATCTACAATCCTGGATCCTCCATTAACATTACTGATATTGAAGAACAACCATCAGATCGTTCAGATGCTGGATCTACATTAGTTTGTGTCACTACTAATGTCAATACTGAGTGTTGCAGAGCTAGTGATAATCCTAATGGAGGAGGTATTGGTGGCTGGTTAGATCCTAATAACACCTTAATTCCTGCTCCTAATGCACTTGCCACTGCTACTAATGTATTTTATCGTGTCCACTTCACTGAACAAGTGAGACTAGCCATAGTAGGTGGTACTCCATCAGGACCTCTGGGAGTGTACACATGTGTGGTACCTGATATGAATGGAGTGGATGCGTCTGCTATTATTACAATTACAGGTACAGTGATAAGCTTGTATATAGAACTTGATTTGCATGATCATCTATAGTCTATTAAATTTAATGTGGTAAGACTGCAAGCATGGTATGAGAACCAGAAGCATGTGAATCTCATGGAGATGATGTGTTTAATGTTGCATGTGTACAATCGAAGTAATTAATTTCACATTAATGTGCCTCAATTTGTTACAGATTAGAAAAACTTCACATTGATGTCCAGTATAATAAATTATGCTTTATTTTATTGTAATGTTGATAAATTAACAGGGTATGCGTTGACAGGTGAGGTGGAATAGGGCCAGTGGTTGTTTCGGTCTTCATCAAATTGATATTTTTTTTTTGCTTTGCTTTTATGATCGAAATGTCCCAAATATGCTTATTTTTTTATTCTTTCACTTTTCCCCACCAAATTTGTTCTTATTAACCCATTTTTCCCTTTTCAGCCTATTATTTTGTTTTCTGTTTCACCTAATCTTTTTGCTGTTTCCCATCTTCTTTATCTTAAATGAGAATACACTGCTTTTGCTAACAAATATAAATAGTCATGAATAGCTGAAAAGTAATATATTTTATGAAGGTTTTACAAAGTAAAATTGTAGCATTACAAAGAATTCTATGTAATCTTCCAAAGATGACTACTATTGCACAGAAAATTGTTGTACTATAGAAAAATACCCTCTTTGCTGCAGCTGACGATGGCTGGACCAACAGTTCCTTTTAAAAGCATAGCTTTCAGTTAAGAAGCTCAATAACATGTCTCTTCCATCAAGCAATTAGATCAGTTTCTGTAGAAACATCTTCACAAGCGGCCATATACAATGGTGCTTTCATTTTCAGTATCAATAGTTATTTGTGATTTAGAACGCAGAAATGGAAATGCTTGCAATCAATACCTGTGGTACTTAGCTTCAACTCATGCAATTTGGAAAAATGAAAATAGGTGATCTTCTCTGAAGGCATCCAAAGCCCGTTTAAGATCATTGTTATATTTTTGAAGTAATTGATGCCTTTGCTGTTACTCATGTGAACCATTTCATATGGGCACAACCACATGTTTTACTCGGTACTTTCAAGTAGAGTGAGGTAACCACCATCATCAAATAGTGTTCTACTGTCGTACACATTATAGACCGTTCTGATGTCTAAAATATTCTATACTTGTCAAAGTAAGTTTCTTTTCTTACCCATCTTAGAAAGAGGATTTTGCTTCAGATGTTTCTTTCTAGTTAAATCTAAGGAATTCGAAATTGTAGCGATTATGACGTGGATTGATCAATTGATTTATGCTTTCTTTTGAATCATCTCTGTCAGTACCAGATTCTTCATTACCTCAAATATCAATTGCTCCATTGCTTTCCTTTGCCATTGTACACGACTCGCGCACAATTTGAACACGTACCAATTAACTGTAGCAGACAATTTGCCTCAAAGAGCTTTCACCTCAAAGGACTACTAGTACTGTAGGGCAGAAGCAGCAGTGTAGATAATTAATAATGTTTTGTTCACTTTATAAAAAAATATTCCTAAACAATAAATGTTCATAACAGTTCGGGTTCTCCTGTGGCCAACTTGTACATGGAATTCTTTGACGAAGAAGCTCCAGTTAAACCTTTATGGAAGAAATATGTAGATGACACCTTTTGCATAGTTAAGAAAGGAAGTGAAAAAAATTTGTTGGACCATTTAAACTCTGTAAGACCTTCTATAAAATTGACCATGGAATCAGAGGAAGATAGTAAGCTACCTTTTTTGGATTGCTTATTAAAGAGAGAGAGAGAGAGAGATGGTATGCTTACATCCACTGTGTGCATAAAACCCACACACACAGATAGATCCCTTCACTTTAAGTCTCATCATCCTAATCATGTAAAGAGAGGAGTAGAGAGATGCTTGTATCAGAAAGCTAGGAGGGTAACTAATATGAGTGAAAACTTGAAGGAAGAAGAGAAAGGATCATACAAATACTGAGCAAGAGAAAGGTTTGATTATACTATTCCATACATAGCAGGATTGAGTGAGAGCATTCAGAAAGTGTGTAGAGACTTTGACATCAAAAAAGCATTTAAGTCGGATAAGACACTAAGATCACATCTTACTAAAGTCAAAGATACTATACAGGGTCATCCATAGTGTATAGTATACTCTGCAATTGTGGTAGAGTATACATAGGTGAAACAACTAGAAGGCTTGAGCAGAGAGTAAAAAAACATCAGGATGTTTGTAAGAGAGGTGATAAGAAGGTTTCAGTCATTGCTGAATATGCTTGGCAGCAGCATCACACCCTATTAAATGGGAAGAGGTATGAGTTGTAGAGAGTTCAACCTCAGTTGACCCTTGAAGAGGACTTCGGCAAGAAGTCAAAACATTGGGTTAAGTTATAATTAAAAATATTGGCTGTTTAAAAAAGAAAAAATTCCTATTATTAGTTTAGTAATCATCCATATAAAATGGATTAATGTGAATACTATATTAAAAAAATATTATCTAGGCCTATTATATGCCTCATTGCTATGACATACCAGCATCCCATCTATCTTCCACATAACATAAAAACCCAGAAAACATGGTAAGCCAGGCCAGTTGCTATAACTACTAGGGTAATGAGCTTGCTGCAATACAGCCATGAGATATCACTGTGTGATTTCATGAGTTATCTCAAGGGTCACATACCTAAAATAAACATTTTGAAGATATCAATGATACATTTAGGTATGTGACCACAACATTATATTTCATGATTGTTATTTCACCTGTATTTGGCAAACTCATAACCCTAGTAGTTATAGTGACCTGCCAAGTTCACCACTTTTCCAGGTTTTACAGCTACCTTATTCTGGTGTAGCATACCCAACAGGGTTAGAGCAGCTGCTAAAATAACAGCTGGAAGTTTGGGCAGCCACTTAAGTTACCAGTCCTAGTACAAACTGCAGCAGTGAAGATATCTAGTGTTGAATAAACCTCTTATTATACTCTGTCAGAGTGATATGGCAAGGTATATTATACCCTCTGGCTTTATTTTAACTCACCTTTGGGTCATGAAAATTAAAATACATACTTATTGGCGAGCGAGCGTAGCGAGCGAGACACTTACAGGGGTAACACAATCGAAAATCGGGGATGTTTATTTATTTATTTGTATATATGTATGGACGTATGTATGTCATTTTGTACTTTG